>ENA-ORDG01000009-ORDG01000009.1-marine-metagenome-genome-assembly--contig:-NODE-9-length-103569-cov-5.798013_pt1 | contig 103569 bp, 95 predicted proteins | sample MGYA00248629_ERZ508524 | MGnify/ENA primary metagenome ERZ508524 (study PRJEB26194, sample SAMN05421901) | marine metagenome | isolation source: East of Rio de Janeiro, Brazil, South Atlantic Ocean...
ATCACCATCGACCAGGCCGGAGATATCCGCATCCACTGTATACGTGCCATCGGCTGCGATGGTCGCTGTGGTTTCAACAGACGTACCGTTCTTATCCGTAATGGTAATAACGACTTCCGTACCCTCGGCCATATCGGTGGACGTACCCGAGACCGTGATGCTGCCATCAGTCACGTCACTCGTAACCGTCAGGTTCCCTGCGGTTTCATCCACTACCACGGCATCACTGTCAGTAATGGTTTCACCAGTGGCATCAACAGCGGAGGCTTGAATTGTTATGTTGCCGTCGTTCAAAGAGGTAAGATCAACACCCGAAATAGAATAGCTTCCATCGGCATTAATGGTTGTTGTAAGAGTAAACTGATTACCTTGCGAGTCGGTTAATAGCAGGGAAACTGTGCTTGCAGGAGGCAAGTTAGTCGTTGTTCCGCTCAGAGTCAGGCCTGAGCCGCCCTGATCATAGTCTGCAGTTAAGTTAATAGTACCAGAAGAGACAGCACCAGGGTCAGGTTGCTCTACTGCCACCGTTGTAATATCACCGCCTGCAATTTCTACAGGCGTCAAACCAATCGGTGTGTCATAAACCGTTTCTAAAACGCGCGCAAGGCGAACAAAGTTACTGCCGGTGTCTCCACCCGCTGCGGCATTACCAGCGGCAGGAGCCTGAAATTGATCTAACAGATCCCCATCTGTTTCATCCAGAACATTAAGAATATCATCTGCGCTACTCTCATCAGCGATAAATTCTAAATCATCAACTGAGTCGTCCGGCAATTGCTCACGAGTAATTGCAAAACTCGCACCGCCTTGAATCAGAACTTGTTCGTCATTGGGGTATTCCAGTACAACATTGCTGTTGCTTTCCGTCAGAACGACGTCGCCTTCAAAAAGCTGGTCACCAGCGGCCAGGTTTTCTATGGAGCCGTCTGCGCGCTGGACTTGAACATTGCCTTCGATACGAACAATTGTAGCTATCATTATATGCCTCGATTAAATTGGGGAGCTATCGAGGCTAACTTTAACAAGTTTTCAACTAAATCCTATTGTACCCAGGTCCAGTTTTTTAGTTACGGTATCCAGCAAACGCCACCTTTCAATTGTGGCTGAGGCTCTGGAATAAACTGACAGTTAGAAATACCTGTTTTAGCGTCTTCTTTAGCCTTCTCATTGTACTTATATATAACGTCTAGAAGCGCTTGTTCATTGGTAATGGTTTCGCTGCTGTACACCACATAACCTTCAGGGCCACCACAGGCTTTTTTACCCACGGGCAATACTTTACAACTGTCTACCGTTTGAGCCTTTGGCGTGCCTATGAGTGCTTTTATGTCCGTCATAATGACCGGCTCATCAACCTCAGTGCCGTTCGCCGATTGTGCGCTGCTGCAGCCCATAGAAAATATAACAATTAGAAGTATTAAAAGTATTTTCATGAATATCCCTTTCTGGTCTTAAACCTGAGGCTCTTGGCCCCAGGTCATAAGAAAAAATGTCATAGCCGAGTAAACGCGACATCGCCTTCACCGGTAATGGTTATCGTCATAGTATCGCCATCAACCGCGACACTATCAATAGGTAATGTAGATGCCAGAGTGTCACCACTGGTGTCGACAGAAATATCGAAAGTCAACGTACCATTGTCCGCAGAATACTCGTAGGTTCCATACTCAATGCCCACACCGCCATCTTCGGCGGTAGCTTGAACCGCTGAGAAAACGCCATCTTCACGGAAAATAAATAATACTTCTTCACCAGATCCATCGTTCAGCTGCCAACCACCCACAATACTTGAGTCACTTTCAATTCGAGTAAATGTTGACTCCAGTCCATCAGTTGAGGGCACTATAACCATGGTAGACTCACCCACATTGACCGTCACCTCGCCCGCATCACTTAGCCCTGCATCACCATTGGTGTCAGCAATAACTTCACCTGTAAGTTTCCTTAGCTCATAACTATAAGTGCCGTATTCGTAACCGCTACCGGTATCTACATTCTCTACTTCAATCTCGTAATAGTAGCCGTCATCTCTGAAGGCTAAGAATACATCGGTGACCGCTTCATAATCTTCGTCTCGTTCCGTTTCATACCAAGCTCCAACAATCGACGGTGGCGTCGCTCCCGCTTCTTCAAGCGTTTCCGATAAATGCGCCACCGCTTCTTCAGCTGTGACCAAGCCATCCACCGCGGTATCTTGACCTGCATTTGTCACGAAGCTTTGTACTGACGCATTGTTTTCAAACTCTTCCACGGTCACATAAAAATCAATGTCACTGGTTGCCACATCCGCGGCGGTTTCGGGAATACCAATACCATTGGAAGGATCCTGATCCACATCCAACGACAATAGCAGCCGCACCATATTAACTACGGCGTCATCATCAATAGAGCTTGCGCCCAATATTTCAACTGGCGTCACCGTAGCCTGCGCATCGGTTGCCGGAAACACTAACTCGCCAATAGAAAAGGTAACTTGTTCCCCTTCTTGATATTCGAACTCACCCGCATCATTCGTTGTGCCGCTTTGGGTTTCGGTTTCAAAGTCAATATTGCCAACCTCTGCGTCGAGGAACACGCCGGTCTCAGTTTGAACCGTACCGCCCGTATTATCATCTCCGCCACTGTCCAACGTATTATCGTTCGAGTCCGAGCCACAACCAGCCAATGCGAAGGCGGATAAAAGCGAAAGTAAAACTGAGGTAACACGCATGCGTTTTCAGCACTCTCTTTTAGTTTTAGCCATTGCAGGCGCTCTGTCCGCTTGTGGTGGATCAAGCGACTCATCGACTTCAGACAGCAACACTGGTGGTGACAATACCGGTGGCGACAACACAGGCAGCACGACCACAGTTGTCACCGAAGGTGTCATTACGGGCTTTGGTAGTGTGTACGTAAACGGCCAGCGTTATGGCTCTGACAATGCAGCTATTGCCGTTGGTAACTCACCAGCTGCAGACGAAGCGCAACTGAGAGTAGGCATGGTGGTCACCGTTGCCGCTTCTGCCTCCGACAATGGCGAAGACCCGGAAGCTGAACAAATTACCTATGAAGAGAGTTTGCAGGGGCCTGTTGCGTTTATTGACCGAGAAGCTGAACAAATTGAAGTGCTTGGTCAAACCGTTATTTATGATGACTTAACCGAGTTTGAAGCAACTGACCTCGACACCTTAACCGTTGGCGACTTCGTCGAAATAAGTGGTTACGTCAATGAAAACGGTGATTTCTACGCAACACTCGTTGAATTGGAAAACGATGAAACCGAAGTAAAACTAAAAGGTAACGTTGCTAATTTAGACACAGACGCTCAAACATTCACGTTAGGTGAGTTAACCATCGATTATTCAGCGGCAGAATTTGATGACATGACGACGGAAGATCTCGCAGACGGACTGTTCGTGAAAGTTGAAGGCAAGACTTTTGACAGCGAAACCATGACCCTTACTGCGGACGAAGTCGAAAACAAAGAGCAAAGTGACATTGACGAAAACACCGACGAAGTCACTATTGCCGGCATTGTTAAAAACTATGACGAAGAAGCCGGCACTTTCTCCGTGAACCAATATGACTTTGTAGTCAGCGACAGCACAGAATTTGAAGATGGCACCGCCGACACGCTAGCTAACGGTATTATTGTTAAAGTGGAAGCCGTATTAGACGGAGACCAGCTGGTTGCAGAAGAAGTCGAGTTCAAAGCTCGCGATGCGCGCAGCAAAGTCGAAGGGCAAGTGACCGACATTGACGCAGAAGCTATGACTTTTGTGATCAACGACACGACTTTCACCGTTACATCAGAAACTCAATATGAAGACGAGTCAGATCTGGATGAGCGCCGCTTCACCTTTGACAACATTGAAGTCAATGATTGGCTGAAAGTAGTTTCACGTCAGGACGAAGAAGGTAATGCTATTGCACTGAAAGTGAAACGTATTGAAGAAGATGACTTAGAAGCCGAAGTGAAAGGAAGAGTCTCTGCCGTCACTACTGAAGGCATGACTGTCGCAAATACTAGTGTAACCTTCGACAACACAGAATTCGAAAACGACGACGGCACTATTTCACTCGAAGACTTCATCACCCTCGTTGAAAGCCGTAATGCCGTTATCGTTGAGGTGGAAGGTAGTTATGTTGACGGTTCACTTGTTGCCACTGAGGTTGAGGTAGAGAATGTGAGTGGTGAAGGCGATGACAATGGCCGCCCTGACAACACAGGCAAAGCTGAATTTAAAGGCGCTGTAGAGTCAATAGAAGGTGATGCGGTTTTTGTGAACGGAAAAGAGCTCCGTTTTGCCGAAGACGCCGAACTTGAATTAAATGACCAAGAAGTCGATGTTGTGACATTTATCGAAGCCCTCGAAATAGGCACTGTCATTGAAATAAAGGGTGTCTGGGTTGAAGAAACCTATATTGAGGTAAAAGAAGCTGAAGTCGAAAACGAGGACGACAGCGAAGAGTAACCGTCCTTAAACCTAGCTTGGTACGGTGGCTAATACGTCACCGTACCAAGTTACGCCCAGACCTCAAGCCCAACTCGAATCCCTATTTCTGTATCATTGAGTATGGGTTAAGAAATTGGCGGTTCCATAATAAACGTCTATCCACCTCGTTCAGCGTCGCTTCATCACACACTGCTTCCCAGTTATCCGTGATCGTCTGAATTTGATGATCGAATATCTCTTTCGCTTCATCCTGTGACAAGAGGAAATTATGAGCAGTTTCTAAACAGGTTTTTAGTTGACTCAGTTTATTATTGCCGGAAATCATCATTGCCTGAGAAGCCTCGTTCCCTGTGCGCCCCTGAGGACAAATATCGTAAGCAGGAGTTAAAGATAGTGTTTTGCCATCCCAGAAAGCTGCATGGTTTCTGGCATGATCATCTGTATTACCGGACAAAATATTAAACGTTAATCGACAAAACAGCTCGCGCAGAGTCTTTTGGGGTTCAGTAAAGCGCGCCCGAATAATTTCCGCCAAAGTCTCATAACTCGCATAGCGAGCCATCATGTCATCAAGTTCAAATAAAGTCAGAGCCGATACAATCGATTTACGCGCCCAGCCGTTCGCTTTAGCAATCCGATCAAAGCGCTCAACCAACAATACATCTTTATGTGCAGCTTGAGCCATCTTAACGGAAGCAACATCGAGCCCCACAAGGTTTGCTAGTCGCATGGCAACGTACTCAGCTTTTACAACACTATAAATGTCATTGCTCGCTGAAAACTTCGCTATATACTTCTTCCCCTGCTCTTCAATCAAGGCTTTGGGGCGGGCACCACCTATCGAGCTGCCGTGAAATAATGCCTGGTCTAACTCAGGCGTCAGCGGAATGCCTTTTTCAACCCGTTCAGCAGATTCAACCAATTCTTCCATAGTGACATTCGTAGAAACTCGCGGCGCATAGTCAGTCGCTGACAATTGAAAGTCTAAAGCGCCTATGCGATCAGAGCCTGACTCTAACAAATAGGTGAGTTCATCAAGCTGCCCCGTGTCGATATCGTTCCCTTTATGACCTAACCGACGGTTTATAATAACTCGACGACCCCAAGCATCCGGCGCACTATCTCTTATACACCCTGGAACACTAAGGCCTTCCATCAACGGTAAAACACCAGGTTTTAGCGGTAATTCTGGTTCGTAAATTGGAATGGCATCTTTTACGCGCTCAAGGTAACTCTTACCATAGTTGAAATATAACTTCTCGCGGTCGGGCTCCAAACGCCCAGCAACAGTCGGCTTGGTTTCATCAGGCAGCCAAATCCAAACATACGCTTCCTGGTATTCCTGCTTAGAAATCATCCTTGACTACCTTTTTGGCTTTTCTGGCGCTTTTAGGCAGCAGAGACAGTTTTTCATTAACCTGCTCAAGCTGCATCGCCAATCGACTTGGTTCTGTCTCGAATAAGCTCACACCAACAATTTTGGCCACCTCAAACGTTGCACCAATTTCGCACTTAGGGTCAGCTTTTTCAATGCGAACCAACATGCTCCGGGAAATGCCCGCTCGGTCAGCCACTTCTTGAGCACTCATCTTATTCTCAAGCCTTGCAGCACGTATTAACCCAGCAAGTAACGATAAAGCTTCTTGAGTGTATTTAGAATAAGTTCTCACAACAGACTTTGGCATAATGCTCCATATATGAATCAAGAAAGTGGCTTAAGGTTTATATATAGCACAAACTGGGAGGTTATCAAGATCTGCTTTATATATAACCCATAAAGGCTTTTTATGATTTATATAGAAAACACTATTAGCAGTTCTATTGTGGTAGGAATTATTTGAAGGTTACTTTTGCCGGAGCAATCTCACCTGAGGCAAATAGCCTCAGTCTACGCCCACATCAGTTTAAAATAGTCTATCCGCGGCGGGCAGTTGCGCCCGTTTGTCTTTAAAGGCCAGTGCGTATATTACGCAGCATACACCAATGCCAATAACCAAGGCGCCTACCCACTGAATGCGAATAAACTCGAGGCTGAAAAAAACCGTCAGGCTAGTCATTAAAAAAGCGTGCAGCGCAAAGTAGCGTGGCTTACCCAGGCGACTTACGGTTAAGTTTAAGTTGTCGGAATACAGACGGATTAGCGAATCCAGCGAGTTCAGTACGAACACCACGCCTACGCCAACCATTACTCGGTTAATCCAGCCGGAGGTATCAACGCCTTTGGTATGAAATAAGTACAGCACACTGAACCACAAGCCCAGTGACAACGACGGCCATACCAACATATTCACCAGCAAGGTGACCGTCTTCATATTACCCACGAAGCGTGCGGTAAACTGGCCAATCATAATGCTCCAGGCGAACCACCAGAACAGATAAAACGCGTGATAGTCGTTAATGGGCAGAATAAAACGCTGCAGATGCGTAAAATAGTCACTCAATAACGGCAACGTCTGCAGGTAATCAGTAGCATCAACATTCGGCTGCCCCACCACATAACTGCCCAGAGTTACAATAAGCCCCAGGAACAATGCCCCGGACGACACACTCAGTACCTTCACAAAGCGCAGCTCAGTGCTCGAATACACCGCCGCACAAATGGTGAGCGTTACCAAGCCGGCGAACAGCCATGGAAAACCCGAATCCGGCGCAAACGCAGGCAAATACCAACTTAAGTTGGCAAACAGCAAGTGCGCGGTAAACGCACAAGTACCAATAATGACAATGTTGTTCACCCACTTCACCCAAGTTATTTCAAAGAACCGGAGCTTGGGCTCCAACGCACAGAAGTAGAAACAAGTGACAAAGTAAATCGCCCAGACCATAAAACCCCAAAAGCCAAACTCTATGGCTAGCGGGTTAGCAAAGGCGTATTCACTGTTTTCTTTGAGGTTTTCATACACCGGGAACTCGGTTAACGGGAACATGATGAGTCCCACATCCAGCCCCGAGGTAAATAAAATAGCGACAAACACTAACGTCGATACCGGAATTTTCCCCTGCAGCGGCATTGCGCCCCAGCGCCACAAAATAAGCAGCACCAAGGCCATGAACAAGATCATTCCGGCACCCACTAAGGTTAGCATTTAACTCACCTCTCGCTGTTGCTTGTTTTGACGCTGGCGTTGTTCCCATTGGTCATCCATAACAACAGCCACGTTTGCCGCATCGGCAGCTTTACCAAGGCGAATTAAATCAGCCGCCCGCTCTGCCAGCATAATGGTTGGCGCGTTCAGGTTGCCATTTGGAATGGTCGGGAATAAAGACGAGTCCACAACACGCAATCCATCCAGCCCCCGCACTCGTGCGTTTGAGTCCACTACCGCCAGCTCGTCATCCCCGGCGCCCATGCGACAAGTTCCGCAGGGGTGATAAGCACTTTCCACCGCGCCACGAACAAAGGCATCAATCTCTTCATTCGTTTGAACCGAGGCGCCAGGCTGAATTTCTTCGCCACGATACTTATCCATCGCTGGCTGAGCAATTATCTCACGCGATAAACGCACGCAGGCACGAAAAGCCTCAATGTCTTCGGGCTCTTTCAAATAGTTAAACTGGATTTTTGGTGCTTCAGTTGGGTCGGCAGACACTGCTCGTATCCAGCCGCGACTTTTCGGCTTATTGTGGCCAATATGCAGTTGAAAACCGTCACCGTCAAAAGCACTGCGCCCGTCGTAACGCATTGCCGCTGGCAAGAAGTGGTATTGCAAGTCAGGCCATTCGATGCCCTTCTTCGAGCGAATGAACCCGCAAGATTCAAAATGGTTAGTCGCGCCCAAACCAGTTTTAAACAGAATCCAGCGTACGCCAATAGCTAATTTACTCAGCGGCCCGAGCTTACGGTTTAAGCTGACCGGCTGTTTGCACTGATACTGAAAGTAAAACTCCAAGTGGTCCTGTAAGTTCTCACCAACACCCGGCAGCTCATGTTGCAGCTCAATGCCTGCTTCTTTCAAAACATTTGCCGGACCAATACCCGACAACTGCAACAAATGCGGCGACCCGACCGAGCCAGCACTCAGAATGACTTCATCGCGACATTCAAAACGCTTAACCCGACCTTTTTGCTGCACCTCTACGCCAACCGCGCGCTTGCCTTCCAGCAGCACACGCTTAACCAACACACCGGTTTTCACCGTTAAATTCGAACGCTGCATAGCCGGGCGCAAATAGGCGTTAGCTGTCGACCAGCGACGGCCATTCTTAACTGTCATGTGCATGGCGCCAAAACCTTCCTGCTGCGCGCCGTTATAGTCATCGGTATGCCAGTAGCCGGCCTGCTCACCCGCTTCAACAAAAGCACGGTAAAGCGGGTTTTGCATATTGTTACCGTTATTCACCGACAACGGCCCGCCAACATTGCGATACTTATCCGCGCCAAACGCCCAGTCATCCGCCTTTCTAAAATAAGGCAGGCAATGCTGGTAGTCCCAGCCCTCGGCACCGTGCTCAGCCCACTCATCAAAGTCACGGGCGTGGCCTCGCACATACACCATACCGTTAATCGACGACGAGCCACCCAGCACCTTACCGCGTGGACAATGCATACTGCGGTTATCTAAATAAGGTTCAGGTTCGGTATGAAACTGCCAGGCGTATTTTTTTGTGTTCATCGGTATCGACAAAGCCGTTGGCATTTGAATAAAAATGCTTTTATCCGAGCCACCAGTTTCCAGCAGAAGCACATTTTTGTCAGCGTCTTCTGTCAACCTATTTGCCAATACACAGCCAGCGGAGCCTGCTCCAACAATAATATAATCGTACTGCTCAACCGACATTAAAATGGCCCCTGCAACGTCTCCATACCGACATAAACAGACTTGGTCTGAGTGTATGACTTCAGCGTTTCAACGCCATTTTCGCGGCCAATGCCTGACAGTTTATAACCACCCACCGGCATTTCCGCCGGCGAATTACCCCAAGCGTTAATCCAGCAAATACCCGCCTGCATCTGTGCAATAACACGATGCGCGCGGCGAATATCTTTGGTAAACACGCCCGCAGCCAGACCGTATTCAGTGTCGTTAGCGCGGCGAACAACATCGTCTTCGTCAGTAAAGGTCATTACCGACATCACCGGTCCAAAAATTTCTTCGCGACAAATAGTCATATCGTTATGGCAGTCGGCAAAAATTGTCGGCTCAACAAAATAGCCATTTTCGCAGCCTTCAGGTTTCACCGCGTTGCCGCCGTATACCAGCTTAGCGCCTTCCTGTTTGCCTTTTTCAATATAATCAAGAACCAGCTGCTGATGTTTTTCAGATATAAGCGCACCCAGGTTCGTCTCAGCATTCAACGGATTACCAATCACAATGTTTTTTTGCGTACGTTCAACCAAGCGGTCCAGAAAACGGTCATACACCGACTCGTGCACAAAAACACGTGTGCCGTTGGTGCACACCTCACCCTGCGTGTAGAAGTTGGCGAGCATGGCACCGGTTACCGCTTCTTCAACATCCGCATCGTCAAAGACAATTAACGGCGACTTACCACCAAGCTCCATAGTCACTTGTTTCAGCGTACCGGCCGCAGCCGCCATGACTTTTTTACCGGTGCCTACTTCGCCGGTTAACGACACTTTGGCAATGTCGGGGTGCTCAGTAAGAAAACGCCCTACATCGGCATCACCTTGCACCACGTTAAACACACCATCAGGGACACCCGCTTCCGTAAATATTTCAGCCAGTTTCGCAGCACCACGAGGCGTTTCTTCCGACGGTTTAAATATCATCGCGTTACCGGCCGCCAGTGCCGCTGCTGACTTCCAGCACGCTATTTGTATCGGATAATTCCAGGCGCCAATACCAAAACAAACGCCCAGCGGCTCATGACGGGTATAGAAAAAATCATCGCCCACCGGTTGTTGTGCGCCCATCATCGACGGGGCTAAATTCGCAAAGTATTCAATCGCGTCTGCGCCGGTCTGCACATCCACTTCAACCGCTTCCTGCCAGGGCTTGCCTGTATCCAGCACTTCGTAGCGCGCCAGTTCATCATTATGCTCACGCAATAACTGAGCCGCTTTTTGCAGAATGCGTGCCCGCTCTACTGCCGGCGTTTTCGACCACTGTTCAAACCCTTGCTTAGCACTTTTTATGGCCTGCAACATCATCGCTTCACCGGCCTGTTCAACCCGGTAAATGACCTCACCGGTTGCCGGATACCGCACATCAAAACTGCGGCTTTCGTCTCCGTTAACATAACGCCCATCAATAAAGTTCTTAAGCAAAACAGTGGTCAAGGTACACTCCTTAAAACAAGTTACGGGTTACTTCCACCGGAGTCCGCTTCTACTCCGTGCAGGCGTAACGTATCTAAAATAAAGTTCTTACAGTAATCTTTTGCGACATCAAAGCCGCGGTCAGCACGCAAACTCAGCGCACTTCGCAGCCAGAAGCCATCTATCAGTGCGGCTGTCATCTGCGCAGCATCGTGCGCCGCTTCACGCGGCAATAACTGACGATAGCTGTATCGCAAGTTCGTCAATAAACGTCGCTTATTCACTTCCTGCAAGCGCGACAAGTCGGCGTCGTGCATCGACTCGCCCCAAAAGCTCAGCCAAGTTTTGGTGCTGGGCAGCGACTGTTGAATGTCGGCAAAGTTTAAGTCGACAATTTTCATCAGCCGCTCAATGGGGTCAGCCGGCGACTGCTCTAGTTTCAGCCGCGACAACAAATAGCGAACAGTGGCCTCTATCAGCGCCTGTTTCCCACCAAAGTAATGACTGATAATGCCAGACGACATCCCGGCTTTTTTCGCAATCAAACTGATGGTCGCTGACTTTAACCCCACTTCGGCAACCACCTCGATGGTTGCGTCTATCAACTGTTGCCGGCGCACCGGCTGCATGCCAATTTTGGGCATCGCGCTATTACTCCTTGTATGGCTCCAACGTCGACAAGCGGAAGCGGTGCTCATTCACAACTTCGCCGTCAACATTCTTCAGACTGAGCGATACTAAGGGATCTTCTAAGTTCCAATCAATGTTTATACTGCCGTAATTGACATTTGCGGTGTATTGGCCAATACGATGCTTATTCGGACTGACCTGCTTCCACTCTTGCGTTAAGCCAGAGCTAGTCACTTCCCACAGCGGATAATCGAGGTTTTCATCGTAATAGCTGACTTCGCCCCAGTGGGTGTCGCCACTGACTAAAATCACGCCATTCACTTCGTGCTTTTTAATTAAGTCGAATAAGCGCTGCCGGTCGCCGGGGAAATTCGCCCAGGCTTCCCAACCTGTGAAATCGGCTAATAACTGCAAGCTGGACGCAATAATTTTCACGCGAGCCGGTTTTTGCAGCTCTTCTTCCAGCCACTGCCACTGCTTCTCGCCCAGCATCGACTTCGACATATCGTCGTGAGCAATATACGGACCGAGATTATTTGGCGCACGCTCATTGGCGTACTCTTCGCGCGACACGTGTTTCATGTCATCACGGTTCCAGCGCAAATCAGGCATTATTACGTGAATGCTCTGTTCGCCTTCGCCATACATCTTTGAGGTATAAATGCCGTCAGGTCTGGTTCGGCGTGGTGAGTCTTCCTCAGCCCCCCAAAAGTCCAGCATAATCTGACGTGACGCTTCTTTCTTCGGGTAGTCTTTGCCGGCATCATTAGCGCCAAAGTCATGGTCATCCCAAATCGCCATCACGTTTGTGTTATTCACTAAAGTTTGAAAACGCTCTTTCGAACCCAGCTTCTCATATTTATTGCGCAGCACCGTCATATCTTCGGTGTCACCATAAACATTGTCACCCAGGAACAAAAACGCATCCGGCTTATCGGCAATAACACTGTCCAGAATCGGCATGTCATGGTCCTGGTGCGAGCAAGAGCCAAAAGCAATGTGCGATACGCTTTGCTGTGCACTTGCTGACGTAGAAACTAAAGCGCCCGATAACAGACCTAGCAAAATCAATGTTTTCTTCATTGGTTCACCTATGAAGTCATCAGGGGCTGAAAAGTCAGCCCCTGTGCTTTACACGTTGTTTTAGAATGTGAACTTAGCGTTCAAAGCCGCCACACGCGGTGCGCCAATCCAGGCTGCGCCGTCCGCAACAGTACCTAAATAACGCTCATCAAATACGTTATTAATGGTAAAGCGTAACTCCATTGTGTCGATAGCGTTACCGACGTTATAAACCGCCGTACCCAAATAAAGGTCGCTGGTCACATAGGAGTCAACAGACTGTGTATTCGCCTGGTCGATATAACGCTCACCGACATACTTGGTGCTGAAACCAGCGAAGAAGCCTTCATTTTTGTAGTCAAAGCTCACTGCCGCCATGTCTTCAGCACTGCCAACAACTGTATTACCCGCAAAGTCTTTGTCGCTGTACGTTGAGTCGTTCTTGGTGTAAGAAACATAAACGCCCCAGTTATCGTTTAACTGATAGTCCAGCGACGCTTCAATACCGTTCGACTCAACACCACCGTCGTTTCTATAACTGCCGGCGGCCGACTCTAAGTAGTCAATACCGTCGACATCCTCGACACTGACGAAGGTAATGCGGTTATCAAAGGTAATGTCGTAATACGTCAGGCTGGCATTAAAGCCCGGAGACGAGTAACGCAGACCCAAATCGATGTTATCCGCACGCTCGGGTTCAACCACGCTTAAGTCTGTATCATCACGCTCTAATACAGCGTCTTTTATCGCCGCAAAGTTCTCTGCATAGCCACCAAACACTTCCAAACCACGAACCGCCGGAACCGGCGCAACAAAACCGGCAGAAAACAGCACGTCAGAGCTCGAATCAACGTCTAAATCGTTATCGCTGTCAAACAAGTCATTTTTCGCAACATCCACGTCGAATTTTTTAGCACCGACACGGAATTTCGCAAAACCGGCGTCCAATTCGTTTTCGACGTACGCCATTAAGGTATCAACAGGGAACTCGCGACGATACTGCGTCCAGTATGGCGTGTTATCGATACGGTTACTGGTTGCTGAATTCAGCAGCTTGTGCCAGGTACGCCATTCCTCACGAGAGTAATCCTCGTACCAGAAGCCACCACGTAAAGTATTCGGCATATCTGCAATAGTGGTGTCCCAAATAAAGTCAGCGTTCAAACCGTAACGGTCTTTTTCATAGTTGGTATGACGCTGTGACGATACCGGTATAGCACCTTCTGCATAGCAGTTTTGATCCATTTCCGGACCGGCACCCTGAACAGAGCTGTTACAGTTGGCTCTTGGTTGTAGAGACTGGCCATTGCTATCGACAAAATAAATATTGCCCAATGAACTCCCGCCTTGAACGGTATTACCTGACTCTAATTCTGAATGAGGATTACCAGCGCCATCATCGATGACATCTGCCACATAAGGAGGCAACCAGTCGCCACGGCCTTCATTATGATGATAGTAGACATTACCTTTTAGCGTAACGTTGCTTATCATGGTTTGAGCTTTCAAGTAGCCAAACATGTTTTCGCGGTGCGTTACCCAGCCTTTACGCCAGTTTTGATCCTGGTATGGAACACCCGTCCAGTTAGGGATCAAACCATCCCACTCATCGTTACGCTCAAACTGCTCCAAGCTGTAAATGCGCTGGTACGTATACTCACGCGCATCGTCATAGGTGACGTAACCTTCTAAGTCCACCTTGCCAAGACGAGTAATCAATTTACCAGCAAAATGGTCACGAGTGTTCGTTGCTACTTCGTCCATCCAGTCGGTGTTTTCCTGAGTAGAAAAGCTCACCCAACCGTAGGTATCGCGGGCCATTTCACCCGTTTCATAACGCGCGTAAATTTTTTGTGCGCTGTTTTCACCCAGAGTTGCGCTCACTACTGCTTTTTCTTCAAAGCCCGGGTCAATAGTACGGAAGTCCAGCGTGCCGCCCAGCGCTTCGTGTGAACGCGAGCTAATATCAGAGGTACCCTGAGACACATCCACACCTTGCAGGTTTTCGGTGTCGATAAAGCGGTTGGCTTTCGTACCACCGCCGTAGTTAGAGTTACCATTCGCAATACCGTCAACGGTCATGCCAATTTGTTGTTGGCTCAAGTCAATTGAGAAACCACGCATAGAGATGCTGGTTGACCATTCGTCAGAGCCAAACGGGTCACCTTCGTTAATCAATACGCCCGGTAGGTTGTCGACAACCGCTAACGCACTGGTCATTGAAGTTTGCTGCAGCTTCATTTCTTCAGCCGTAGCGTTATTGGCATAGGACACGCTGCGTCCGGTCACCTGAATCTGCTCTATGTCTTCTGCTTTTTTCTTATCGTCGTTTGCAGTTTGTTCTTCCTGCTGAGCAAGCGTAGGAGCGCTTAAAACAGAAAAAACGGAGAGTGCCAGTAAACTGGGCTTCATTGGTACAGATAACTTCATTTCATTAAGTCCTATTGTAGTTTTAGAGACGTATCTAAGACTAGTGAGTGAATGTTACAGTTGTGTTTATTTTAATTGACCGTTCAATTAAAATCAAATGACAGAAAAAAGACAGCTGGAAAACCAACAAAAAAGCCGCACCCAACCGTTGTCAGGTGCGGCTTTTTGCTATTCAGTTTTTAAACGAGGCTTTGTGGCCGGGCAATAAAATGCGGGTTCAAATAATCGTCTTTTTGATTATAAAGCAGTGGATCACCGTTAATGGTGGTAATGTCGCCGCCGGCGGCGCTTAATACCGCATGGGCTGCCGCGGTATCCCACTCACAGGTAGGGCCTAAACGCGGGTAAATGTCCGCTTCGCCTTCGGCCACCAGGCATATCTTCAAAGAACTGCCCATGGGCACCATTTCGTAAGGTTTGCCTAAGGCATCCAGCCAGTCAGTCGTGTCCTGAGAAGGATGTGAGCGCGAGCCTACTACACGTAAAGTTGCCTGAGCTTCGGCAGCCACTTTAATCGGCTTGTCATTCAGAAATGCGCCCTGGTCGCGTTCGCCGGTATACATGGCATCGAGCACCGGGGCATAAACCACGCCCATCACTGGCACGCCTTTTTCAATTAACGCAATGTTCACCGTGAATTCGCCATTGCGCTTAATAAACTCCTTGGTGCCATCGAGCGGATCCACCAACCAATAGCGACACCAATGTTTGCGCTGCTCCCAGCTAATATCTGAGGACTCTTCCGAAATAATCGGGTACTGGGTCTCCAATGCCCGTAAGCTTTCACAAATAACCTTGTGCGCTGCTAAATCAGCCTTTGTCAGCGGGCTGTCGTCGCCCTTTTGTTGCACGTTAAAGTCATCGCTTTCGTACACGTCCATAATGGCTGCACCAGCATCGCGGGCAATTTGTTTTACGTCATCAAGCAATCCAATCATTACATCGTCATCCGCTTTATAACGGCATCGGTACTTTCATCAAAAGATTCGTTGCTGTCGCCGTCCAGAACTTTCAGCACGTCCAGGGCTATTTTCTTGCCCTTCTCAACGCCGGGTTGGTCGAAGCTGTTTAAGCCCCAGATAACGCCTTGGGTAAATACCTTGTGCTCATAAGCGGCTATCAAAGCACCGAAGCTTTCCGGGGTCAGTTCATCCATTATCAGCAGGTTCGATGGATGTCCTCCGGGGTAGTTATCACGCGGTGACTCTGCGTTCTGGCTGCCTTCCCACATCAAGCGTCTGTGCGCCAAACAATTAGCAACGGCCAAACGCTGTTGCTCTGCCAGGCCATCCTGAACTGCGGGCTCGAAACCCGGCGCAGCGCGCTTTAACACGGCAACAAAGTCCGCAGTAAACTCGTCATAGCCCTGATGCAAATGCTGGAAAAACGCATGTTGTCCGTTAGGCCCAAAGCCCCCCCAAATAATAGGACCAGTTGGGTAATCAATAGCTTTATTATCCGCTGTTGCCTGTTTGCCGTTACTTTCCATATCCAGCTGCTGCAAGTAATTGGGCAGCATACGCAAGCGACCGTCGTACGGTAGAATCGCCAGATTATTAATGCCTAACTCTTCACGGTTATACACGCCATAAAGCGCCAGTAACATAGGCAAGTTGTCTTCGGCCGGTGCTGTGAAAAAGTGCTCGTCCATAGCTTTGGCGCCTTCCAGCATGCGCTCAAATGGTCGCACACCAGTTGTCAGCGCTATACTCAGGCCAATAGCTGACCACAGGGAAAAGCGGCCACCTACTCCTTCACCAAAAGTAAACTGCTGCGAAGGCGGAATACCATAGTCCGTCATAGCCTGGGCGTTCGCCGACACACCTATTACGTGTTTTTCCAACCACTGCTCCTGGCTTAACGCAGGCTCTATCCAGCGGCGCACAGTATCGACATTAGCAAAGGTGTCGATAGTGCCAAACGACTTAGACGAAATAATAAATAACGTGGTTTCGGGGTCGACAATAGGCAATACCGCGTAAAGCTGCCCACCGTCCATCGATGACACAAAATGCACTTGTAAGTCATGCAAAACTGCATCATCGGCAAACTCTTTTAACGCAAACGAGCCCATTTGCGGACCTAAGTCAGAGCCACCTACGCCAATATTGACGACATCGGTAATGGGTTTACCGGTAGAGCCTAACCAACGCCCCGAGCGCAGCTTTTGTACCACTTCCACAAAGCGGGTTTTACGGTTCGCCTGCTTAGCCACTGCGTGAACAGAGCGGCTTAAGGTATGAGTCACCGGGCGGTTTTCACTGACATTCAGGTATTCACCACGGCTTAACTGCTTACGGGCATCATTAAATGATTCCGGTAAGCGTTTTGCCGTTTGTTCCATCAGTTGATTCACTGACAGCTTTTGGTAACTGGTATCCAGTGCCAGGTAAGGTCCGTTTTTTATCATTTAACTGTCCCTAAATACGTCATGCAACATCTGCGTCGTCGCTTTTATCTTCACAAGTTCTGTGTTTGTTCCAAATCACATCACAAATACGGTCGTCTGTTGGCTTGTAACCTGTTGGGGCATTTAGCAACACGTCACGTAGCTCATCAATCGCAAAGCGCTGGCAAGTATCATCAAGTTTTTCAAGCAACTGCTGCATGTCGCCCCAAGCCAGAGACTGCTCATTCGCGCGCAGAATACGAGCGTGGTCACTGGCTTCCACATTGTCGCCAATGAGTAGCTCTTCATACAGCTTCTCACCAGGGCGCAAACCGGTAAACTCAATAGCTATATCGCCGTGCGGGTTCTTCTCAGTTTTTTCTTCAAGACCAGACAAGCGAATCATCTTACGGGCTAAGTCGACTATTTTTACGGACTCGCCCATGTCTAATACAAACACGGACCCAGTGTGTCCCATAGTACCGGCTTGAATCACCAGCTGAGCCGCCTCGGGTATGGTCATAAAGAATCGCGTAATATCCGGATGCGTCACCGTTACCGGTCCACCCCGTTCAATTTGTTCTTTAAACAGTGGTACGACAGAGCCCGACGACCCCAAAACATTACCAAAGCGCACCATGCAAAAACGGGTCTCTGACTGACGCAACGCTAAGGCTTGCAACACCAACTCCGACAGACGCTTCGTTGTTCCCATCACATTGGTCGGGCGCACCGCCTTATCGGTAGATATCAGCACAAACTGTTTAACGCCTGCCGCTATAGCCGCTTCCGCCGTATGCCAGGTACCAAACACATTATTACGCACGCCTTCGACCATGTTGTATTCAACCAAAGGCACATGCTTATAAGCGGCAGCATGGTAAACCGTGTCGACATTAAAGCTCTTCAGCACTGTCTCAATACGGTTTCGCCGTTGCACCGTTCCAATAACGGGTATTACTTCAGCGCCAATGCCCTGTTGCCCGCAAATATCAATCAGCTCTCTTTCAATGCTATACAAAGCGAATTCAGACAATTCATAAAGCAACAGTATTTTGGGCCGCTGCAACAATATCTGCCGACACAGCTCAGAGCCAATAGAACCGCCGGCTCCTGTGACCAAAACCGTTAGACCAGTAATGTGCTTTTCCATTAAACGGGCGTCAGGAGTTACCGGATCACGCCCCAAAAGGTCTTCAACTCGAATATCCTGTAACTGGTCAATGGACATTTCATTGTTCACCATGTCGGCCATGCCCGGCACTGTTTGTACTTTAACCGGCAAACACTCTAAGGCTTCGAGAATTTCACGGCGGCGTGAACGAGGAGTACTCGGTAGGGCTAAAAGCACACGTTGGATATCAGCGTCGTACACGGCTTTTTCAATACGTCCCGGTTTAATAACGCTCATACCCAACACTGACGTATCTTGCAGACCGGGGTCATCGTCAGCAAACATCACCGGATGAAACTCGCCACCATTATTCAACGCTTGCGCCAGCTGACGGCCAGCAGACCCAGCGCCGTATATCAGCACCCGGTCCTTCTTACGACTCATAGCACGCTGGTAGCCTTCACGAACAATCAAACGGCTACCGCCGGTTAACAGGAATGCCAGCAACACATAATTCACCACCGCTGAAACCGGCAGCGCAATACCCATAATCAGCGCGCCAATGACTAAGAACGCACCGCTAAATACTACGGTAACAAAAACTAAGCTTAGAACTTTAAAGCCAACATAACGTACAACCGCACGGTACAAACCAAAACGAATAAACGCCAACAAGGTTGCACACAAAACAATGCCGCCAAGAATCATCCACTGCGACCATTTCAGCGGCATAATGGCATCAAAGCTGAGTAAGTAGGCCGTTACCATTGCTACCGTAATGGACACAACATCAACGAAAAGCCCTATTCCGCGCTTCACGTTTCTCGGTAACTGCATCAACAACTTCAATGGGTTCACGGTATTTATCCTTTTTATCGTTTCCGTGTATTAGCGGTTATAAAACGGCGCTCTGTTGTCCGTATAGTCATACAAACGGGCGCGACGTTGCAACTGTTGTCCACCATTTCGTGACAATGGCACCCAGGTAAAGCCAACGCGCTCACGTGTCGGACGCACACTCATTAAGTCGAATGGTATGCTAATGAAGAAGCCTTTGGTAAAGCTTCCTTCACCATACTCCTCCGATGACACATCCGTAAAGGCCGCATACGCACCGGCAACCACACCGCTGTCAAAGCGTTTCTGCATGGTTACTTGTACGCCTTTGTCTTTCGCCAGGAACTGGCCAAAGTCTAACTGCAATAACGAGTCAGACAACCATGGCATTTGATAATACACACTGGCAAAACCTGTCGTCACTTCGTAGTCTAAGAAACCGGCACCGCCTTCAAAGTCGCGCTTGCGAACCCGGTTAGCATTCAAACCAAAGGCCCAGCGACTGTCTACTGGCTTATAAAGCACTTCGGCACCCAAGCCACCGTACATACGCTCTAAATAGCCCGCATAGGCCATGGCGAACCAGTCCTGACCTAAGCGCTTATGGTAAGTCACTTGTGCTGAGTCTAGCCAAATATCGTTTTGTACGTATTTACGAATGTCGGTACGTACCGGCGGTAGCGCATCTCGTCCACCGCCTAAGAACAGAAAGTCGTCATAGTTAGTCGCTATGTTAAAGCCTACTTCACCAAACAACTCAACATTGTCACTCAACCAACGACGCCCAAAAGCATAAACACCCAGCTGATAGGTATAGAAGGTTTCCGGGTTACCAAAGCTCTGATCCAGGAAGGGCTTCAGACCATAACGATTGGTGAACTTGTTCTCAGGGTTCAGCATCCAGCTTTCGTCACCACGCTCAGGCATATCCGGCGACTCCAGTCGAACAAATAAGTCGTCCACGTCGTCAACGTCTTTGCCCGGCTCCCGGTTAAGTACCCTGTCTTTAAACTGTTCGGCATCAATTTTGGTGTTCACGTTGGGGTCGAACAGCGCCATATCGACCATATTGTAGGTCTTCACACTGTCGGGTAATTCCGCCGCCATAACGCGGGCCGCCCGGTCATAAGCTTCTTCACTATCACGGTAACGGAAGTGGTAAGCGTACATAGTCACTTCATCATCTTTCGCCGCAAAGCGCGCTCCGCTGAACGCCATTTGTTCACGCATAGTGCGGTTCATTCCAGCCCAGTCTACGTCGGCCAGCGACGCTTTACGCTTTTCTTCCGTTGGTACGACCTTATCCGGTGTCACCTTTATCTGATTCAAGGTACTGAAGTTGGTACGCAGACTGAAGTTGAACATAAGCGTATTACCACGCTCGTAACTCAGTTGCACATCGAAGTAATCAGAAACCTGATAATTCGCACCAAAGTTCCAGCGGCTGTCTTGTTTTATAGGCACGCCAGCACGCTCGGTCGAGTAGTCGTTACCGTCATACTCAACTTTCAGACTAAGCGGCTCCCACGGAGTTTGATACTCCAAGCCACCGAACACGGCCATAGGTCCGGTAAACCAGCGGTCAAATTCAACCTTACCGCCGTTGCCGCCGAAACTATTTTCGCGTTGGCAGTACTCGTCGGACAATTCACAAAATGGGTTGGTGAAGTCGTCATGGGTGCCCATGCGTCCAAAGCCCAAACCTAAGCTGACATCCACCGGACCGAAGCGTTTATTTGCGACGACGTATTCGGCATCAAACAAGCCGGTACCGGCAAAGTCACGAAAACCTACGCTCACTTCAGGCAGCCAATAACTTTCTTCCCATAAGCGGGCTTTAATATCAAAGCCTTTATCGGCAAGAATATTGTCCCCGCTAAAGTCCGGCACATCACTGTACAGTTTATTCGGAAATTCCGTATAAAACGCCGTGGTTTCTAGCCAGGGCAACAGCTGCAGACTCACTGTGTAGCGGCGATACTCATCCATATCGGTATAGCTAAGCGCAAAAGCACCTTCATCCATCATGCGAGCCGTCGGGTTCTGTAATAGTCCCACCGACCCGTAGTCGTTATAACTGGGCGACAAATCACGGCGCGACCAATGCCATTCTGAGGTAGGTGCTGCGCCCACCTGGTACACAGGCGCGTTAGTTGCTGAGCGAACCGATGTATCGGCCACAAAATGCTTCAACAAACCACGAATGTCGTCATTTAACGATTTATATTTTGGCGGTAGCTGATTCGGCTCAAAGCCTAACCAAAGGATATTGCCCGGCATAAGCTCAGCGTCACTTTGTTTATAGTACGCCCAGTTAGTTTGTTGTTCGTCATCAACAGACACTACCGTCGCGACACTTTTGTTGTAGCCGCTAAGCAAGTCAGACTGCTCTTCAATACTACTCAACCAGTTTGCGACTGTTTTGCCTGTATGAAATGCGTACTTACCCGGTTTGCTGACTAAGCCATACACATAAATATGCTCTGGCCGCTCAGGCAACACTAACGAGTAACTTCCTTCTGGTAGCAATGGGTTGTCCGCTAAATTTTGACGCGCTTGCTCAATGCTTATGTGGCCCCAGTATTGTTGCCCCAGCTGCCAGCCCTTAATTTGACCTTGCAGCATAAGCGCAGCATCGGCTTTGTCGGTTTCACGGCGACCGCGCCAGTAGGCTTCCAGCTCAGCCAGCTGCAACAGTATATTTTGTTTCCTACGTTCTAAGTCAGCAGACTCATCGGTTTTAACCAAGCGCACAGCCGGCCAATATACGTCCGCCAGAAGGCCTTGCTTCTCAATGGCATTCAATGCCTGCTTTAGTCTAACCGGCCCCTCAAATTGCACCTGTTTGGTTTCTGCGTTTGCAACGCCTGACTCAGCCCAAACGGCCATAGCGAATAAAGCAATAAAAATACGTTTCATAACATCACTCATTGGGCTGACTCTGAGCTATTAGTGCGACCAATCCAGGTGACCTGGGTAAGATTTAATAGCGGCTTATTGGGAATAATGCGTTGCTCGCTTTTTATAACATGACCGTCCGGCTCCACCCAGAATCGATTCACAAAGCGCTCGTCGGTCAGAAGAAACTTACCCGCTTCTTCCACTAGTGTCGCCGTTGCCTGACCATAAGGCATATCCAACTGCTCACGCTGCTTCACCGTGAAAGTCGACTGCACGTTTCGGCTAACACGAGTGCCGTCGTCGAACTGGTAGTCATAAGCACGCTGCCAGGTGTTATTACAAGACTTCGGCTTTGTTACAATGCAGCGCAGTGGGTCATTCTTTAAATTCGAAACGCTCAACAGGTTATCGTCCAGGCTTTGGGTACGTGTGACGCGCCCATTCTCAAGAACGAAGGTCTCTTTTTCGGCAGTAATAAAGTGATACTTATTCGGTGTGTTAATAAAACCTAAAACAATCAAGCTTCGGGCTTTTCCCTGCCACTGGGCATACAAAGAGGTGTAGGGAAAGTTATCTATTTCCTCAGCGCTGAGCTCTGCATCCTCAATGTCTTTAAACGCATATTCAACTGTTTCACGAACTTCGTCCGTAACAGCTGTACAGCCAACCAAAATTAGTAAAAAACCAGCAAAGAGTCCGTTCCGAATCATAAGAAATCTCACAAGTTAAACCGCAGCGCATAAAAAAATACCGCCAACCGGCGGTATTTTATCACAGCTCTTTTAAGGTGTTCACTGCGAAGCGCTTCGCAATTAACACAATAAGCTATTACTGAGCTGGAATAGTAATAGTGTAGGTGTTAGTACCTGTACCAGTAACCGTTACGATTGGGTCTGGATCTGTTGGATCTTCAGGGTCGTCAACTACTGGGTTTGATGAGCTGTCAGAAACAACTGCTACAGTTGCTGCTGCTGCAACACCAGCAAATACTAATGCCTGAGTTGACATGCCACCGATGCCAGCGCCTGAAGCACCTTCACCAGCTGCACCGTCTTGTGCCATTGCTGGTGCAGTCGCTAAACCTAACGCAGCAATAACTGATAATGCTAAAGTTTTCATAATATTAACCTCACTCCCGAGATATTGATACATGTATCGCCGTAGACTGAAAACGCTCCAGTTAACAGCAACTTTCATAGTATGTTTATACGCTGCTAAATGCAAACTGGATTTCTAAATTTACACACACTATTTTGTTAAATACTGTTAATAGCAGCAACCGCAACCGCCGTATTATACAAAATGGTGGTAACCTGCGACCAAAGCTCAAGATCTTCTGTGTAAGTTGTGTCCATCGGCACAATAATGGCATCTCCCGGGCCTAGCTGCGAACTTTCACTAAAGCTAAACCAACTGCTGCCGCCTTCGTACCGTTCAATAGCCCCATTGGCTTTAACAATATAAATGCGGTCTTCATCCGCTTTTTCTTTAGTGCCGCCACTGCGGTCAATGTACTCTTCCACCGACACTTCAGGGTCAAAGCGGTAAGAGGTGGCCATTTGCACTTCGCCCATAATACTAATGGAGTCGTTACGGGACGGAACATGCAGGGTATCGCCGTCTTTTAACTGAACGTCGTTGGCACCGTTAGCGCTTAACAGTTTCGGTAAGTCCATAATTAAGCGCCCCACCGGCTCTGCCGAAAGCAAATCTGCCAGCAAGGTTCGCATTTCATCATAAGAGACACGACTATCGCCGGTACCCGTCAGCATATTTCCGGCAACTTCACGCTGAAGTTCCTGAGCCAGAATTTTCTTACGCTCTTGCTCCTGCTTACGCAGCTCTTCACGCGTAAATACAGCACCTTTTATAAAGGCATGCTCAGTAAAGCCGCCAGCTCGCTCAATAAGCTGTGTAAGGGTTTCACCACGCTTAATGGCGTAAGTACCCGGGAAGCGAACCTCACCTCTAAGAGTTACTTCATAAGTATTTTGCCACTCAGGAATACTCAGCACGTTTAAACGGTCACGCCCTTGTAACGGTACATCCATGGCGCCTTGCAGTACGTCATTTAACGCAACAGTAACGTAGTCTGTCCGCGTAGTGTCTTTATTAAACTCAAAGCGAGTAATTTCAGCGCGTTTTAAGTAGGCCGAGTCTTTAACGCCGCCAGCTGCTTCCACCAAACGACTAACACTGGCGTTTTCTACTAACGGATACACGCCAGGGTGGTTTACCTCGCCAGACACATAGACTAATGGCGTATTACCGTTACTGGTACGCTGACGCTGTATGCGCTGCATTATCGGCTCTAATAACTTGTCGCGCGAATACAGCGCTAAGTCTTCTTCAGCAACTTCAACGTCGTCTTCATCGGGCGAGCCAAATAAATCTGAAAGAGGTGCTAAGTTTCTCTGCTGAGCTAAGCGCTGACTTGCCTCTTTATTACCTGTCTTTTCTTGAACCAAGTCTTCTAAGAACGCCTGACGGTAGTCACTTAGTAACTCCTGACGCTCTTCAGCCTGGCGCTCTTGCTTGGTTAACGTAAAGCGAGAGAGTTTCTGTTTTTCTTCTTCTTTCGTCTGGTAGCGGCTGAAAATAACAATCTGGTCGCGCTCTTGCAGTTGTAAGTTCTCACCTTCAACGCCGGAAATAGCCTCCGCCACATTAAATTGATACAAGCTCAAATCGCGCTTCGGCCCTGTTTCACGAACGACAAGACCATAGCCTAGGTCAGCTTGCTCTAATAAGTCCTGACGGCTGTCGAGCAAAATATCGTTGATGCGAATACCCGGCTTCCACTCGTAATGCCCCGGACGAGTCACCGCACCGACCAACAACAAGCTATTGTTAAGCGACTCTGACACCTGGCGAAGCGTTAATACATCACCGCCTTTCAGCGCTTTGCCCAACTCAGCATTTGAGGTTAAGTCAACCGTACTAATAACCCGCTGGCCTCGAACAATACGCTCGAGCTGTGCCGATGCTAAGTAAGCGTCGTCTTCACTACCACCGGCAAAACGTAATGCGTCCTCTAAAGTTTCATCGCCTTTTAGCTCATATAAAGCCGGGCGTTTGACCTGACCTTTAACGGTAACCATGTCACCACGCGCAGGAATGAAAACAACGTCACCACTTTGCAGAATACGGTCGTCGGACGCGTCACCTTTTAATAACAAGTCGTACAAGTCAAAGTCTGCAATGACCTCGCCAGCGCGCATTAAACGAATAGAACGCAACGAAGCGATGTCCGACACACCACCGGCAACATACAGCGCCTGGCTAATGGTCGACAGCGAGCTTACCGTGTAAGAGCCCGGCTTATAGGCTTCTCCGGCAATAAACACCTGAATGGAGCGCAGCTCACCCATAGAAACGGCTGCATTAAAGCCAATAAGCCGCTGCTTTACCTGATTCTGAATAAGTTCCTGCATTAGGGTGTAGCTTAAACCGGCAACCGTCAGCTCACCCAAGTCAGGAATAACCACTTTTCCTTCTCGGTCAATGGTTAAGTCGTAGGTGCGGTTCTCTTTACCAAAAAGCTGAATTTTAATGGTGTCACCAACACCCATAATGTAACTAGAGGGCACTGGCGCATAAGAGGTCGGGGCAAAGGTTTTCGGCTCTCCAGAGAACAAATCATACCCAAAGGCTTTTAACTCATCATCGTCACGAGTGAACTGCTCTTCCAGGTCTTCCGGAATTATCGGGTCGCCATTTTTATCAAATCGGGTGCCCCGGGGGAAAATAACACTCTCTTGCTGCTGGCTTTTATTATCTGAGTTTGATGAAGAACTGTTTAGGCTATCCAGCATGATTGGGTCAATACCAAACTGGCGGGCAAGCGCTTCCTGCTGCGCACGAGGCAGCTTTTTCAACTGCTCAATTTGAGCCTGACTCGGCATAGACTGAGCATTAACAGTCGCTGTGCTACCTAAAACAAGAACAGCAACGAACAATGCCATACTCGACAAGAATGACTTCCAAGAAATCAAAGCGCTTCCCCTTTATGTTTATTACTTAATTTGCACCCGGATAACCGCAGCATTTTATAAGCTAAACTCTAAAAAAGCTACGGTAGCGTTTGTAGTATATGAATAGCCACTAGTTTGCTAGTCACTCCCAAACAAGTCTCGCGTATACACTTTGTCAGCGACATCCTGCAGCTCTTGTGCCATGCGGTTTGAAACAATTACGTCCGCTTCGGCTTTGAACCCCTCAAAGTCATTCACGACACGCGAATTATAAAACTTTTCTTCCTGTAGCACGGGTTCATACACTATCACTTCAATGCCTTTGGCTTTAATGCGTTTCATCACTCCTTGAATGGCCGAAGCACGGAAATTGTCCGAACCTTGCTTCATGACAAGGCGGTAGATACCAACCACTTTCGGCTTGCGAGCAATAATACTGTCTGCAATAAAGTCTTTTCGGGTACGGTTAGCATCAACCACCGCTCGCATCATGTTTTGCGGAACATCTTGGTAATTAGCTAATAGCTGTTTGGTATCTTTTGGTAAGCAATAACCACCATAGCCAAAGCTGGGGTTGTTGTAATGGTCACCAATGCGCGGATCTAAGCCTACCCCTTCAATAATTTGTCGGGTATTTAAGCCGTGAACTTCGGCATAGGTGTCCAGTTCGTTAAAGTAGGCAACACGCATGGCCAGGTAAGTATTGGCAAATAGTTTTATTGCCTCAGCTTCAGTACTATCGGTAAACAGCGTCGATACGTCTTTTTTTATCGCACCTTCTTTTAAAAGCTCCGCAAACACCTCTGCTCTCTTTGAGCGCTCACCGACAATAATACGAGAAGGATACAAATTGTCGTATAATGCTTTCCCTTCACGCAAAAATTCCGGCGAGAAAATGATGTTATCGGTTCCCATTTTTTCTTTCAGCATTTGCGTATAGCCCACCGGTATAGTGGATTTTATAACCATTACCGCGTCAGGATTAATTTGTTTAACCTGAGCAATAATGGCTTCTACGCTACTCGTATTAAAGTAATTGGTTTCAGCGTCGTAATCTGTAGGCGTTGCAATAACCACATAATCCGCTTCTTGATAAGCCTCATCGGCGCTCAGTGTCGCCTTCAGGTTGAGCGTTTCTTTACTTAGAAATTCACTGATCTCTTTGTCTTCAATAGGCGACTTGCCGGAATTAATTAAGTCGACTTTTTCCTGAATAATATCCACTGCAAACACATGGTTATGCTGTGCGAGTAAAACGGCATTGGACAAGCCAACGTATCCTGTTCCGGCTACTGCTATCTTCATGATAAACGTTCGTTTCCTAGTTTTTCGTTAAAGATTATAAAACTGTTTATACCAAGCGACGGTTTTTTGCATTCCATCGGCAACAGAGTTTGTGGGTCGGTAGGCAAAATCCTGTTCTAACCCGGACACATCGGCATAAGTAGCCACAACGTCGCCAGGCTGAATAGGCTGAAAATCCTTTTCTATTGTAACATCTGCGGCTTTTTCAATCGCTTCGATGAACGTCATAAGTTCAACGGGCTGGCTATTACCAATATTATAAACTTTATAAGGTGCCGAAGAGCTGCTCGGGTCAGGCGCTTTGCCCGTCCATGCACTGTCGCCTCTGCACGGGTTCTCAATTACGCGAACGACACCTTCGACGATATCATCGATGTAAGTAAAATCACGCTTCATTTTACCGTTGTTAAATACTTTTATTGTATCGCCATGAAATGCGGCTTTGGTAAAAATAAACGGCGCCATGTCGGGGCGGCCCCAAGGACCGTATACGGTAAAGAATCGAAGCCCGGTGCACCGTATACCGTATAAGTGAGCATAAGCATGCGCCATCAGTTCATTGGACTTTTTGGTAGCAGCATAAAGGCTTACGGGGTGGTTCGTTCCATGAATGGTTGAAAAGGGCATACACTCATTCAAGCCATAGACTGACGAGCTCGACGCGTAGCTCAAATTCCTCACATTATTATGGCGGCAAGCTTCCAGCACATTCATAAAGCCGACAATATTCGAGTTTATGTAGGCGTCTGGATTTTCGAGCGAATAGCGTACCCCTGCCTGAGCGGCTAAGTTACAAACGGCATCGAATCGTTCCGTCTTGAATAGCATGTTGAGTGATTCTTTATCTTCCAACTTTAACTTGATAAAACGATACTCTGGGTAAGTCGTGGACTGGACTAAGCTTCCATACTCTAAGTCGCTCTTATCGATGCCACTTTCTCTCAAGCGGCCGTATTTTAAGTTGACGTCGTAGTAGTCGTTAATGCTGTCCAGCCCCACGACTTCGTGTCCCTGTTGCAGTAACTTTAATACTGTGTAAAAACCAATAAAACCCGCTGTGCCGGTTACTAACACCTTCATTTTACTCTGTCCCCTGAACCTTTTCCCGTAACGGTCATAAAAATGTACTGAAAATAGCTTTTTAAGCTCAATTCCTCGATCATCTTAGCATCGGTTTCTGCCAGAAGCTCTGGAGTCGACATGTCAATCTCATTCACCTGGGCTAAACCGGTTATACCCGGGCGAACATTGAACACGCCTTTTGTCTCACGCGCCTGAGTTAGCTCTTCCTGATTAAAAAGCCCGGGGCGTGGGCCAACTAAACTCATTTCACCTTTTAATACGTTCCAAAGCTGAGGTAACTCATCTAGCTTTGTTCGTCGTAAAAAGTGCCCAAACTTGGTAATAGAGCTGCTGCTGGCTAAGTGGCTGGCTACAGAAGCGGTGTCCTTTTTCATCGTTCTAAATTTAACCAGAACAAAAGGCCTTTTGTTTTTACCTACCCGTTCTTGTCGGAATATAGGAGAGCCAGTATCAAAAAAACCAATAAGGGTAAGTAAAACAAGTATGGGGAAGCCGATTATTAAGCCAAAAAAAGAGAAAAGAAAATCAAGAACACGAATCATTGAATTGGTTGTCACTATTAGTAGTTGGGGTTATTAGAAGTATGTTGTTCACGGTTGACACAGGTTTGTATTGCCTGTTGGAAGCTCAAGGGAGGCTCCCAGTTCAATATGTTTTTGGTGTGGGTTATATCCAGTTGTAAGTTACCAAACAGCCTGTCAGAAACAACTTTTTTACCCAGTATTGTTGCACCAAAACGCATTAACCCAACGGGGCATTGCCATAGTTTGGGCTTCTTACCATAAGCGCGGATTAGGGTTTCAAATAGTTCTTTAGTTGAAACGTCGTGGCCATCACTAACTAAAAAGGTTTCATTAAGAGGTTTCGGATGCTTAATACAAGCGATAATTAAACTAACCAAGTTTTCCAACGACACTAGGCTTCTTTTATTTTTTACTGCCCCCAAAGGTAAAGGAAAATTTTTCTTAGCTAACCCCATTAAAGCTTTAAAGTTACCCTTTACACCCGGACCATAAACCAAAGGCGGGCGAATAATAACAAGTTCAGTAACAGAACCTGAAAGCTCCTTTTTCAAGGCCAGTTCAGCATCGCGTTTTGACTCGCCGTATAAGTCTTCAGGTGAACACTCACTTGTGTTTTTATAGGAGTTTCCGGGGACTGTTGATTCGCCTAATGCCTTGACTGAACTCAAAAATATAAAGCGCTTTACGCCCTTTTCCTTCGCTTCTTTAGCTAGCCTTTGAGGAGCCACAACATTGTATTCACGAACTTGAGAAACAAAATCCTTATTGTCTGACTGAGACACATGCGCCAGAGCCGCGCAATGGATAACTGTCTCTACACCATCTAAAACTGGTGACCAGTCCTTTGTCTCTAATGGCATAGCAATAATCGAGTCACCATAAAACTGGCGCGCAGTGCCTCTTACCTGAAACCCGTCATTACTTAGCTGTTTAAATAATTCATTGCCTATAAACCCACTGGCCCCAGTAACAAGCAGCTTGCTTGGTTCACTCATAAGTAAGTAACTCTTTGTATATAGCCAAATGCTGTTTCACTACAACGTCAATATCAAAATGCTTTTCAGCGAAGGCCCTTCCAGCTTCTCCCATCTGTTTTCGTTTACCTTCGTTGAACACCAATTCCTCGATAGCATCGGCTAGCGCGATATAGTCTTTGGGTGGAACTAACAGTCCCGTGACATCATTTTCAATAGCGTAGTTACAGCCCGGAGAGTCGGTAGTAATAATAGCTCGACCGCATGCGGCGGCCTCGATTAAAGACTTCGGTAAGCCTTCCCCATAATATGAGGGTAGGCAGACTATATTTGCGTTGGCATACTGTGTAGCAATATCTTTACGAAAGCCTAGAATTTTTATGAACGGCCTCTCCTTCCAAGATTCAAACTCTGATTTAGACAAGCTCTTAGGGTTATCGGGGTCGGGCGTACCAATAAGCTTCATCTCAATTGGCACTTTGCGCGACTCCAATATCTCAGCAGCTCTGTAGAATTCATACACCCCCTTTTCAATTAATAGTCTCGCCGCCATTACAACATGAACTAGTTTTTCGTTAGGTTCAGGCGACACACTATACTCAGTAAGGTCTACTCCGGAGCCTCTAATAATTAAGCTATTGCTTTCGTCGACAATGCCATTCCTAAGTAATACGGACTTATCGTCAGGATTCTGAAAAATGACTTTTACCAACGGACAACCAAGACTGAAGGAATAAAGCTTTGTAATTAGGAGCTTCCTTAAAATTCCAAGTTTCGATTTCGATGTAAACACTGTCCCTAGCCCTGAGACAGCGGCAACTATTGGGACTTTAATGCTCAGCCTGTTTGCTATCCCCCCGTATACTAACGGTTTAATAGTTATTAAGTGTAAAAGATCCGGCTTTAAATGCCTAAATAAAAGTAAAAGTTGGAAAAGAGTCCTTAGCTCTATTAAGGGATTTTGGCTTTTTCTGTTAATTGAAATCTCATGATGCGTCAACCCCAATCTCTTTATATCATCAACTGCACTTCCTCTCCTACTAGCCACATGAACCGAATAACCTTTTCTTTTAGCCTCTACAGCTATAGAAGCTCTATGAGAAATAAAGAATTCGGGAGAGTTTACAACAAATAGTATTTTCTTTTTTTTCATCTAATTCCAACCAAATTAACAGCCAAATATCTGAAAAAAACAATTTCAACTTCCGAACCAATGTTTTTCATATAGCTTCCGCATACGGCCGAGATCAAAGTTATGTTCAATTCTTGATGCGCTTAACGCTGCTCTTTTCAGCCAACTATCTGGTTCGAATTTTATTTCATTGATCGCTGCCTCCAATGCATTAATTAGCTGCTCTATACTATTTGGCTGAACAACCCACCCCGACTGACCGACAATAAAAGCTGAGTCCCCAACATCTGTTACTATACAAGGCACTCCGCAAGCCATAGCCTCTGCAACTACATTAGGGAAGCCCTCACCAGCAATACTCGGTAAAACATGAATATCAAGAGTATGCATAACCGATTCAATATTCTCCACAGGCCCTAAACATTCAACGTGACCGAGAAGTGAATTGGGAATGAGTTCTCTTAATAATTGGTTTTTCATACTCATTCCATTACCGATCAATACCAACTCAATTGAATTACCCTTTGCTATCTCCCCTACAGCCTTAAGTAGAACATCATGCCCTTTTTGGTGGTTAAATCGAGCGACCGTACCAATTCTAACTGGACCGCTAAACACTCTTTTCGAAGGAAGCTTTTTTCTAAATCTACTTAAATCATAACCATTATTTATTATTACAAACTTATCAGCCTTATAACCAAGCGCTATGTGTACGTCTTTCGCCTTTTCCGCGCAAGTGATTATTTTCCTTGGAATAAAGTAAGAAAGGAGCGCAGAGAGCTTTGCTAACGCTACGGTTGTTTTAGAACTGTGCTTAGAGTTAAGGTCAGAATGTCTAATATTCCATAAAACGTTTTTTATACCAACAAGTTTGGCAGCAATGCCACCAATAAGATCAGCGTGATACATCCAGGTCTGAGCAACATCTGGATTTTCCCGCTTTAGAATTCGCATTAGAACGTAAAACGAATATATTGAGGATAGGCTTTTAGCCATATTAAGGCAGTATAACTTTATACCCTTATCCTTTAGCCTAGCGCCATAAACACCACTACCCGATAATGAAACAACAACATGCTCTATTAATTCGTTGTTGTTTACGCTGCTATCTATCAGCCTAAATAAAACGCCCTCGGCGCCGCCGTTTTCAAGCCCGGAAATAATATGTACAACTTTTGTTTTTGTCATTTATTTATAAAAAATCTTAAAGTAGTTAACCTAATTTGCAAAAGTGCATTAAATCAAATTCCGAATTACTTGATTCCAAGACTGAGCAATGACCTCAAGACTGTACCTCTGCTCGACAGTTCGACGACCATGCATTCCCATATCAAGATTCATCTCAGCGTCTCCAAGGAGATCATTTAACGCAGAAAACCATTCGTCCTCAGTGCGAGCAAGCTTGCCAGCCCTTCCGTCGGCTAGAACGATTTGATTCATTCCAACGGGTGACGCGATTCCCGGAATTCCGGCTGACAAGTATTGTAGTAATTTAAAAGAGCATTTGCCCCTGCTCCACTCATCATCGATCAAAGGCATTAGACCTACAGCCCACCGGGGCAGTTCTTCAAATTCAATTCCTGGGTACCATTTCACAAATTTGGTAAACTTTCTTAATTCCGAAGGAACATCATGAATTCCGCTGGTGCAAATCCTCAACTCAGCAGAATGCTTCGACAAGGCTTTTGCTAGAGGAGAGGATATTGACTTAAGAAACTTCAAATTACCTGGAGTACCTATCCAACCTACTATTTTTTTACCTGAATTCAATCTATTAAGATCCAGTCTCATGTCCCTTATGTTCACGCCGGTAGGAATAATTTCGATTCGCTTATTCCACTGCTTAAACCTTTCTGCGAGGTACTCATTTCCGCACACTACCATGTCACAGGACCTCGAAGCATACTTCGCAGCTAGGCCTCTCTTCCTTAAATAAATAGCATCGTCGACATCGAATATTTTTACACCGGGTACTAACCGCTCAAATGACGGCAACGTAGAAATTAGCTCGCGTTGCAAAATCACCGCATCGTAACCACGTACTCTACGGCAAAAGGAGGCTCGCTCAACCATCACCTGCGGAAGCCAAGTAAACCTATTCCAAATACCTCTTGGGGGGTAACGCGAGTGTTTTGGAGCTATTTCATCCAAATTAATTCCTAGATCATCCAAAAAGGGGGCTAGGTTAGTAACTCTGTATCTTGCCGACGGGACGTTATGTCCCCCGGTAATAGCTGCAATATTATAGTTGATGGATTTCAATTATTGACCTTTCTATTTCTTATTAAGTTATTTTCAGACAGAGTGCAATTAATATAGTTAACAGATGATTTAGATTAATATATAACGAATCAGATAAAGCTAATTAGATTATAATCAGAAAGGGAATAGTGAAGTGTTTTCTATCATTATAGACCAAAGCTCCTGACTATAATTCTTATAAATCATAGGGACAGAAAACAAAATGAAAACCAAAATCAATGAAAGCAACCTCTGTTTTCTTTCTAATAAGAATCGATGATTAATTGTTAATAACGCAATCAAAAACACAAACTGCGCTATTTGATGAAACCTATATGCCGCAACCACAACAACCGGAGCAAGGAAAAGCGACCCCAGAAACAAAACCACTGACACATAAAATGTCTTTTTATGTAGTTCTGAACTCTCACCATGATACACCCTGAAGATTAAGATCCAATACATAAAGACAGCGCTAATTGATATTGATATCGGAAGTATAGATGCGAGAGTTCCAGATTCATCTATATAGGTAGAGGTGTTGGGAAAGTAAGATAAAATAAACTTAGAAGAAAAAGAACAAAAAACAATTAATAAAAGTACTAGTATGGGTCTCCTCTCAACAATTCTCCTAGAAAAATCGGTACCAAGTATCAAGGGAACTAACATCGATACATGCGCAGCTACTGATAAGACCGAAAACAAACAATAAATAGTAAAATTCTTATTATGATACTTAAACGCCGCAATTAAGAAAGTCAAGCCAACCATAGCTCTTATCGCCGCATAATCTAAGCTAGGAGCCATAAAAAAAAGATATAGAACGACAAAAACCGAGAAGCCGTACCCAAGTTCATTTCTAATAGTTAGCTTCCCCAAGAATCCAAGAATTGAAAAACTCAAAAATACTTTAAAATACTCATCATCCGTAGATGGGTTTAATAGGTGCACTATAAAACCAAAAAGAGGATCCTTCGCCAATAATAGCTTATCAAAAAGGCTTGCTCCGGCGACAGTATTTTTAATCATTATTACATAACGGTCGTAGTCAAGCCCTCCTTCGCGTAAACCTGATATAATTGAAAAAAAAAACAATAGTACTATTGCCGGGATAGATGCTACTAATTTTTTACTTATCGATGCTGTCATTTGATGAAGTTTGCCCGTAGTAGCCGTGTCTTATTCTCTTTAAATTATACCTAACTGCATAAATGTATCGTCTTAGAGACCAAAACGAACTAAAAATTCGACCAAGTAAAGTATTAAATAATCTAGCATGAAACGCCGAGTTTCTTTTAACCTCATCTTTTAAATGACCCGCAATTAACGTAAAGCAAATAACCTTCTGCGTTATTTGTTTTTCATCTTTGCTTCCCGAAAAATAACTTCGCCAACCTAAGTGCTCTACATTTATATGTCTTGGAGTTCTACACGAGTAGAGTTCTGGTCTCACGTATTTTATATGATGCGGATACAGACAGTCACTTGCATCCATTGACCATCCCCAACGGAAAAGCGTGGCAGTGGTATCTACTTGCGATATAAAAAGATCACCTAACTTCTTTTTAGGGTTATACAGACTCTTCTCTTGGTTCAGTATATTTTCAAAACGAGGATCCCTTTCAATGTAATCCCACGACAGTGAGAAACCTATTTTCGCGATCCTCTGATCCTGTTCCATCTGTTTAATTAAGTAACTTAGCCAACAGGAATCCCCCAAGCAGTCTGTAAAATCTATATCTCCATCAGTAATAAAGAAATATTTACTACAAAACTCTTTTTTAACTCTAACTAAAACCTCATTAAGACCTAAAACCCACCTATTAAATTTATTTCTAACTACTACAACATCGAAATCACATTCAATTTCATTCAGTATTTTAAGATGAGCCTCGTCACATGAATTGTTGTCGACAACGAAAACACAAATCTCAGATTTAACGGTTCTAAAAATAGAATTAACACAAGCATATAGATACTCGCCATCATCTTTTGTCATAATTATAATCGGAATCATAGCTGATCTAAACTTCTCTTCACTGTAGCGTCCAATTCATCTAGGTCACCATTGAATTTCTTGACCGAAACCAAGTCTCGAGCTATTTCCAAAAACTCGCAAAAATTTGACTTTTCTAGATGTATCGCCTTTTCGTTCGGACTATTGGTAGTTGAATAATAATCTTTAAATTTGAAACCGTTACCATATACATCGTCACTTAGGACAATCCATTTGTTTGGTACATTATAAGCATCTGCCAGAATTAACCCATGCAAAGAACTCGATAGAATATAATGGCAAGAAACAAGTTCTTCTATAAATTTTTTAGGTGGCTGACTTACTAATATAACCTTCCCTCCGCTAGCCTTAATAACTTCGAGCGCGCTCTCCGAGAAATCTGCATAATGCAACACTACTCCGAAATTATATTTAGCTCCACTAATCGGTGGATTAAAAATCCTTGGCATTAACAATGCCGGGTCTCCAAGCGGCACGGAAATAGCTCTGCCTAGAGCTTTTTCTATAGCATTTTTAGATAACTCCCCTCTAAGCGCACTTATTTCGCCGAGTTGAGGTTGATCTTTTAATTTGGAAGGGTGAATTACACCACTACCTATAATAACGCTATTTTTATTAGCTGTATGGACAATACTACCTACTATCAGACCATGCCTAAACCTTTGAATTCCAGGAGCATTAACAGCTCTTTTCCCAGTATAATGCTTTACGATCTCTATATTTATCTGATCTCCTACATTATCAACTTTATTAAAATAGTTTACGAATATAACTTTACCTATCTGTCTTCTCAACAAATGGAAGAACAAAAAGAGAACTTTCTTTAACATTGACAACCTATAGCTTAAAAACATCAAATTTATTAAATTATAGCATTATAATAACGACTTAACTTTTTCAACAAAGTTAAATCTCGACGATCTAATTGTGAATATTTTTTCATTCAATTTCAGACGCCTCTTTTGCTGCATTGCAATTTTAATATCTCTTACTTGGCGCTCGTTGTTAACCCAAACATTTAATCTTCTCAAATCATTTTCATTTACAATACCTTTAGAGGCCGCTACTAAAATATCCTGTCTGTACTGTTCAAATATCATTCTCATATTAATCTTTTGCATAGAAGATGAGCTACTAGCGTTTGAGCCATGAATTCTGTATAGAACTTTCTTTTCATTTGATAAAACAGACTCGCCAAGCATAAGGCTTCTTAGCATTAAAGGCGTATCTTCGGTCGGGCAATCAGGATTCAAATCCCCAAAGGTAGAAAATACCGACTTCCTTACTGTACGCCCAGCACCAAAAGTTATAGCGTTCCCAGAAAGTAAATCTGAAAGAAGCTGTTTTTTTGAACCAAATCTATTGCAGTGAAGTCGAAATATAGAAGGAACTAGCTTTTTTTCACCTGTAATAGCCCCTTTTGAATCTATTATGTCAGCAGATAGGCATACGGAAACTGCCTTGGGATTCGCAAGCAAAATTTCAACCGAGCGGACTGCCCTTTCAGGGAGCGAGATGTCATCTCCAGCAGCTAAAACAATAAAATCTCCGGAAGCTTGATTAACCACTTTGCTGACGTGAGCTCCAATCCCCATATTAGTTTCATTTTTCTGAACTCTTACGTCATGCGGACCTTCATAATTATTTACTAGCTCTTCTACTATATTGAATGTACTATCCGTTGAGTTATCATCAGAAATTATAATCTCTAAGTTTTCATAGCTTTGCTCTAACGCTCCCTTTACGGCGTTAGATATATACATTTCGTGATTATATGAAAAAAGAGCAAAGGTCACTTTAGGTAAACTCATATCGTTTTTCAATTGCCACCTTTATTTATAGGCCAACCTACAGCGCTGAATGCACCATACAATTTTTTAGGAACCTTTCCCTCAGCACCTGTTCGAATTAGAACTACTCGAGTTCCATAAAGTACACTCCCGGCTGATAAGAAAAGTGTTAAAAGCAGCCCAGTTATCGGATAATTTAACGAGACAAATAATGCCAATAGAGATAAGCATACTTGTATTAACAGCAAATTTTTCGACAACTTCTCTGGCTTGAAGGAGTTTAATTTAGCTACCAAGAAAAGAACAAGAAGAAAATAACAGATATAACCAAACAAAAATGCTAACCCAATAGACTTTATTCCGATAATGGGTAACAAAAACCATGTGAAAATGATAAAAACACAGTTAAATGTTAACTCGATAAGAAGAAATAGCTTAGAACGCGAAGCTGCTGCTATAGCAAAGCTTAGTGCCCAACTCGCTAGTTTAAAAATATTACCTACAGACTGCCACTGTATTATTTCAGTAGAAGGGGAAAAATCAGATGAATACAAAATATTGACAACCCAAGGAGCCGAGCCAATAAGGAAAATCATTGTTGGTCCCCCAATCGCTAATCCAAGTTGCCATTGTGTGTTTATAAGTTTATTAGACTCGATCTTATTTTCTATAACGGAAGCTAAACGAGGATAGTAGTCTGTCCCCATTGCCGATAATAAAAAACCAACATAGGTAACGGTTATTCCCCATGCAGCTGCAAAGTAACCTGCAGCATCGATACCTAAATTCTGCGTAAGCATAGTCCGAACAATTAAAAGAGTCGCTACTGACGAAAGCCCTCCCATCATAAAAGCAACACCAAGACCAACAAGACTTTTCCACTGTTCTGTTGCCTCTTTAAAGTTTGGGTACTTTGATTCAAATAGATACTTTGAGTTTTTACTTAGAAAGTATCGAGATGCAAGTAGGGTTAATGCGGGTTGAAATATCAAAAAACTCACAAGTCCAATGCTTCCAAATAGGAAGACAACCGTCAAACCCAAAAAAGTTCCTCCTACAGCTCCAAATACTGTTGCTTTACTAAATGATTTAACCTGCTTTAAAGCTTGAAGAATTGAAGTATGAGCGACAGATAGAAGCAAAAAAATAACTGCAACACCCACAAATACAATATTTAATTTATTTTCCTGCGTCCCCGTCAAAAAAACAGAAATTTTATCGCGATAAAGCCACAGCGGAATGAATGCCAACGAACCTTGAATAAAATTTGCCAGAATTACTGTATTTGAAATAAGTCGCTGCTTATGAAAATCAGCTTTATTTATTGATATGGTTCTAACACCACTAGACGCAATACCTAAGCCGAAGCCTTTACCAACTAATTGTTGCAAATTACTAAGTATGCCAAGAAGACCGATTCCTGCGGGCCCAAGTAATAAAGCTAGAACTTTCATTCTTACCAAGGAGCTAGTTACTACGACTAATTGTGATACGCCAATTACGAGCATTGAACGAATCAAGCCACGCGAATTATTGTCGTCTTTACGGCTCATTATTCTTATTACCAACAAAATTTACTGCGTCTATCACTCGCTCAACATCATCTGCTAGTAAGTGAGCACCTATTGGTAAGCTGACAACTTCTCTGGTGAGGCTTTCAGTTACAGGGAGAGATGAATTAGAAAAAATGCCATTTGAATAAGCACCTTGTTTATGGGCTGGAGTTGGGTAATGAAATAAGACGCTGACCCCTAGGTCACTTAATTTCTTCGCAAATTTTTCCCTTTCCTTTACTCGTATGACGAATAAATGCCACACGTGGGGATTATCACTTGGAATACGCCTAGGTATTACTTTTGGTAACTTTAAAAAGTTAGTTTCCGTAATTTCATTTAAATACCGTTTAGCAATTGCTAATCTAATCGACTTCTCTACTTCTAAATTCTTTAGTTTTACCCGCAAAAAAGCGGCCTGAATTTCATCTAGCCTACTATTAACCCCTTTGAGGATATGATTGTATCGCTTATTACTTCCATAGTTACCTAGTATTTTGATCACAGACGCTAACTCATCGTCGTCCGTAGTCACAGCGCCCGCATCGCCCAGGGCTCCTAGGTTTTTCCCTGGATAAAAGCTGAAAGCCGCAGCGTCCCCCCAGTTACCTGCTTTACGGTTTTCTATTGAAGCCCCATGAGCTTGCGCGGCATCTTCCAAAACCAATAAATTTCTCGCCTTCGCTAGTTTCGTAATTTCTAACATCGGTGAAATTTGGCCATACAAATGGACTACAAGGATAACTTTAGTGTTTGAAGTTATGACGTTCAGAATACTATCTGCATTTAAATTAAAGGTTTGTTCATCTGGTTCTACTAAAATAGGTTTCAAGCCGTTTTCAGTTATTGCCAATATAGTTGCAATATAGGTATTAGCAGGAACAATAACCTCGTCGCCTTCTTTGAGTTTTCCCATCTCTTTCCAGGCTCTCAAGGTAAGAATCAATGCATCCAAGCCATTAGCAACACCTACACAGTGTTTGCTCCCGCAATAATCAGCGAATTCTTCTTCAAAGGACTGTACTTCGTTACCTTGTATATACCAGCCGGAGTCAATAACTCTAGCTGCAGCTGAGAGCAGTTCCTCTCGATACTGTGCATTTATTGCTTTTAAATCCAAAAAGTTAACCAATTCTATTTTTCCTCGTCAAGTTTTGCCCAACCCAGTTATTTATAACTTCTTCAGGGTAGCCTCTCTGGAAACGATCTCTCCATGGATATGCTTTTTCTTTAGGATTGTTAGGCATCCGCAGAACTCGCACATCACAAACAGGCTTTGCAGGACTTCCTGAAGCTAATTTCCACTCTGCGATATCATTTTTAACAACAGAACCCGCGCCAATTACAGAGTTGGGAAATAACGTAACCCCTGGGAATAAGAGTGATTTAGACGCCACGACGCAATAATCACCAATAGTTGGTCCTTTCATGATTTCGCTTGGTGGCATTGGGTCATTCGTTAAGAGCACCTCGGGGAATAACCAAACAAAAGAGCCAATTTTTGATTTCTTTCCAACATGAACATCCGCATGAAGTTTGGTATATGCTCCTATGCTACAGTCGCCTTGAACATCAGTTCTTGAACCTAATTGAACACCTTCTGAGATCAAAGAATTTTCGCGAATACATACGTGATGGCCAGTTTGTAAGCCAGCTCCAATTTCTGAGCCTGAATATATGACAGCATGACTTCTAATAACTGAGTTAGCTCCAACCACTAAAAGAGTATTTTTAGCGAGCGGCGTTTGCAGGCCAACTTCACAAAATGCACCAATCTTCGTATCTCGCTTAATATGGACATTTTCATGAACTATAGAATAAGGACCAATTTCCACACCTTCATCAATTTGCGCTGATGAGGATATTAAAGCAGTTGGATGTATCATCAGGCAGTATTTCCCGCATCCACTGTCAAAATTGAACCTGTAATAGCCGCCGCTTCTTTTGATAATAAATATTTAACTGTAGACGCAACCTCAGATGTTTCGGCAAGTCTTTTCAATGCCGAACGTCTTCGTATCTGATCAAGTTGTGTATCGTTTATCCCTTCAGACATACTTGTTTCCATATAGCCTGGCGCAACAGCGTTAACAGTTATATTAATTTTCCCTAACTCTCGGGCTAGGCTTTTGGTAAATCCATTTAAAGCGGCTTTACTTGCGGCATAGACAGATAATCCATTAAATCCTGTAGAGGCGATAATAGAAGAGATGTTAACTATTCGGCCTAACCTGTTACGTAACATTGCTCTAGAAATATATTTCGTCAGAATCAATGTACCCGTGACATTAACTGAAATTACATCTTCTATTTGGGACTCATGCATCGTTCCCAAAACACCGTCGTGAGCAATTGCAGCATTATTTATAAGAGCATAGGGCGCCCCGTATTTTTCTACGAAACCTTTTGACCATCCATGAATTTCTTGCCTCTTACTTAAGTCCAAAGGCTCAAAAAACACTTTGTCACTATTCGCTATCAGATCTTCTAGTTCAGGGGTATTTGATCGAGCTACCGCAACAACGGAATAATCGTCCTCTATAAGAGACTTCACAATAGCAAGTCCAAGACCGCGATTTCCCCCAGTGACTAACGCCACTTTTTGCTCATTGCTTTTCATAACAAATTTTACCTTCTGATTTTTCCAGTTGACCCGACCGGTAACTCATTCACTAACTTCACAAACGCGGGGACCTTAAATGAGGGAAGTACTTTGCTACAATGCTCCTTCACTTTCTTCTTTAAGCTTTGTGGCTCTAAATAGTCTGGTTCAACAACCACTAACGCCTCAACTAAAGAGCCAGCTATAGAACTAGACTTTGCCCTTACAGCAACTTGAGAAACTCCCGGCACTTCCTGAATTACAGCTTCAACATCCTCGGGAATAACTTTATTACCGCCTATGTTAATGGCTCCATTCAGTCGACCTTTAAAAATAACTCTGTCATTCTCAATTTCAACTAGGTCACCGGTATCAATCCATCCATTATCATCTGCTAAAGATACGCCATTACCTAAGTACTTTTGATTCAGATACGTGTTCTTGAGGCAAAGTGTTCCATTATCCGAAACTCTCATTTCAACATTGCGTATTCCTGATTTCAGCCAAGAAGACGGGAAGCCTGCTTTCTTATCTTTAACTGAAAATCCGACACCCGCCTCTGTTGAAGCAAAAATATGAGTAACCGAAGCACCAGGAAAACGCTGAGCAAGTGAATTTAGAATGCGTTGATCTGCGATTTCTCCACCCAACGTAATTTGCTTTAAGTCCAGCCGGTTTGAAGAGCTTGACATTAGTATTTTACGCCACAAAGAAGGAGTTGCCGATAAAGCACTCGTTCCATGTTCTGCCAGATACTCGATCTTTTTCTCGAAATCTAATTCGGGTGATGGAATAATCAAGCGTGCTTTTGAAAATATAGCCTGCAATACTACTTGCAAGCCAGCGAATCGAGCAGGGTCGTACAGAAGTCCCCAATATACGTCTTCGTCTCTGCGCCCTTTGGCCGTGGTACGAGTTAGGGATTCAATTGTATGCGCCACTATTTTAGGCGTTCCCGTTGTACCTGAAGTTGCTAATAACCAATTAGTTTTTGCTTCAACCAATTGGTTATTACTTTTAGTCACGCTTGTTATTTTTTCGAAATGAAGAACAGCTGTACTCCAATAATTGGTGTCAACTGATCCATCAGTCAATATAAAATCTAGCTCCAGTTTTTTTTCAGCATTTTTTATAAATTTCTCACAAGCATCAAATGGAACCAATAAGATTGATTTCGCTATCCCATCAAGTTGAATAGCCGCTCTCACTAAATTTGCTGGGTGACAATGCAACCCTAAACGCTTTCCTTTAAACGCTCCAGTCCAAGCCTCATGATCTATTTCAGGCTGTTTTATATCGGTTACTAGTGAAAAGCTACTATCGACTTGTTGCTGTAACATCAAGCTTAACCCTCTTGTTTCGTAAACTTCTCATATATTGCAACAAACTCACCAAGAGTGGTCGGATATACTGGTTCATCCATCATTACAAATGGGTCAATACCTAAGTTGTCTTCTAAGTCAGCCACTAGAATAGCAAAACCTAAAGAGTCTAAGCCACTTTGAAGGAGTACACTTTCATCTGTTAATTCGTTCGATATTTCTAAATCATTTTGCTCTGCGACCCTATGAATTGAGTCAATAATAACTTCTCGTACATCGCTCATAATTTATTCCCATTTAATTTTTTAAACTCTTCATAATCTCGAATATAGTCTGACTCATCATAGTGTTCGCTAGCCAAGACCAGAAGCACACAATCATCACTAAAATCATGCATCTCCCGCCAAGTCATATCTTCTATAACTAAACCTTTAGTAGGAGAATCTAACCATACTTCTTCACGTTTTTTTCCATCATCCAGAACCATGCGACATTTTCCGGCGACACATATCGCTACTTGTTTTAATTTTTTGTGAGCGTGGTATCCCCTGCTGACTTTCTTCTCTGTATGATAGATGTAGTAAACGCGCTTAATATCAAAAGGAACGGCCTTATCCATACCTACTTCAACAGCGACTAAACTACCTCGCTCATCCCCAAGACTCTGAAAGTCAATCCATTTCACTAAACTCATAAGGCGTCACCTTCGTACTTTTCCGCATCTGAAAAAAGTACTGCTAGACCATCTTTATCTGAAACAATAGGTGATGTTTTTCTATCTAGCGGCCACGTTACCTTTAGCGAATTATCTGCCCAATGGATTGAGCGTTCATACTCTGGAGCATAAAAATCCGTGCATTTGTACTGAAAATCGGCAGTATCGCTTACCACTAAAAAACCATGTGCAAAACCTGGTGGTACCCAGAGCATTCGATTATTTTCTTCTGATAAATATTCGCCAACCCATTGGCCAAATGTCGGCGAGTCTTTGCGAAGGTCAACAGCAACATCAAATACTTCGCCACGAGTCACACGAACTAGTTTTCCTTGTGGTTGCTTAATTTGATAGTGCAACCCACGAAGTGTATTTTTAACAGAGCGGCTATGATTATCTTGAACAAACTTAGTATCAATTCCGGCTTCGAGAAACGCTTTTTCGTTCCACGTTTCCATAAAAAAGCCCCGCTCATCACCAAACACTTTTGGTTCGATGATTTTTACGTCGGGGATTTTTGTCTCAATAACTTTCATAGCTGATTACTTTTTTCTGCTAACTTTTTAAGATAAGCGCCATAGCTGTTCTTTTTTAGGTTTTCAGCTTCTTCTAGCAACTTGTCTTTACCGATAAACTGCATTCGGTAGGCAATTTCTTCTAAACAAGCTATTTTCAGCCCTTGTCGTTTTTCTAGCGTTTCTATAAAGCTGGATGCTTCATGCAGCGAGTCAAATGTACCTGTGTCGAGCCAAGCATAACCTCGACCAAGCAATTCAACATTTAAGTCGCCACGCTCTAAGTAAGCTTGGTTAATACTGGTTATTTCTAGTTCACCTCTGTCAGAAGGTTGAACGTTCTTTGCTATTTCTACGACGTCGTTATCATAGAAATAGAGACCAGTAACAGCAAAATCAGATTTAGGTTTGTCTGGCTTTTCCTCGATAGAAATAGCGCGTTGAGTGTCATCGAATTCAACAACACCAAAACGTTCGGGGTCTGTTACTTGATAACCAAACACTGTAGCTCCGTTATCGCGTTGGGCAGCACTTTGCAGTAGCTTGCTTAAACCCTGACCGTAATAAATATTGTCGCCAAGTACTAAGCAAACATTGTCATTACCGATGAATTCTTCACCAATAATAAACGCTTGGGCTAAACCATCTGGACTTGGTTGCACTGCATATTCTAGATTAACGCCCCACTGACTGCCATCGCCTAAAAGGCGTTTGAAACCATCTTGGTCTTCAGGTGTTGTAATGAGAAGTATGTCTTTGATCCCCGCTAGCATCAATACCGATAGCGGATAGTAAATCATCGGCTTATCATACACAGGCAATAGTTGTTTTGAAATACCACGTGTTATCGGATACAAACGTGTACCGGAACCTCCGGCTAAGACAATACCTTTCATTTTTTCTCCAAATATTCTTCTAGCGTATCGGCTAATTCATCTTCCCAATTGGGCATAGTTATATTGAGAGCACTTTCTAGCTTTGAAACATTCATTCTTGAGTTTAACGGACGCTTAGCAGGCGTTGGATACTCTCTAGTGGGGATAGCGTTAACCTTTTCCAAAGCTGAGTCAAAATCAAACAACTTCGCTTTAGTAAATATGCTTTCTGCAAACTGGTGCCAACTGACATGACCTTTTGCGGCGAGGTTATAAACACCGGTTTTTAGATTACTGTGCAATGCAAGTACCGTTGTTTGTGCTATAAGTCTTGCCGTTGTTGGTGAGCCGATTTGATCATCAATAATACCAAGCTCGCGTTTAGACTCAGCTAAACGCAGCATTGTTTTCATAAAGTTGTTACGCCGCGCACTATAAACCCAGCTTGTTCTAAATATCAGATAGTCCGAACCACTATTTTCTATTGCGTGATCACCGTCCAGCTTGGTTACACCGTAATAGTTTATCGGGCTTGTTTTGCTTTCTTCTGACCACGCTTGAGTTCCTATACCAGGATAAACATAGTCACTACTGTAATGGACTAGCTTACAGTTATTTGCTTTAGCACAGCTTGCTAGTATTCTCGGTAGTTCAGCATTCAACCCGAATGCTGATTCTTTCTCTGTTTCTGCAGCATCTACGTTTGTCCATGCAGCTGCATTCACTATGACGTCAGGTTTTGTTTGATTGACAAAATCATTCACAGCATCCATTTTTGCCAAATCTAGCTCGTATCTACTTGGCGCGACTATGATTCCAAGTGGAGACAATGCCCTTTTTAACTCAAATCCGACTTGACCCGACTTACCAAGTAATAAAATTTTCATTGTTATGAATTAGCCCCTAAGCGCTCTCGCTGGTAGCTTCCATCCTGTACTCGCTGGCACCATTCCTGATTGTCTAAGTACCACTGAACCGTTTTACGAATACCTGACTCAAAGGTTTCTTCAGGTACCCAACCTAAGTCGTTTTTAATTTTGGTTGAGTCAATGGCGTAGCGCATGTCATGGCCGGGGCGGTCTTCAACGTGCGTTATTAAGTCTTTATACGAGTTGTTAGTGGGTACTAACTCATCAAGTATGTCGCAAATAGTGGTGATCACTTCAATGTTTTGCTTTTCGTTATGCCCACCAATGTTGTAGGTTTCGCCCACTTTGCCTTCTGTTGCTACTTTAACTAATGCTCGAGCGTGATCTTCCACATAAAGCCAATCTCGTATTTGGTTGCCTTTGCCGTAAACCGGTAACTGCTTACCGTCTAGAGCATTTAAAATCATTAATGGAATGAGTTTTTCTGGGAAGTGGTAGGGACCATAATTGTTGGAGCAGTTGGTAATTACGGTAGGTAAACCGTAGGTGCGATGCCACGCCCTGACTAAGTGATCACTGCTGGCTTTTGAAGCGCTGTAAGGGGAGCTTGGTTTATATGCAGTGGTTTCGGTAAATAAGGGGAGTTCACCTTCTTGCTCATCTGGATGCGGCAAGTCACCGTAAACTTCATCTGTGGAAATATGGTGAAACTTAAAGATCGCTTTTTGACGCTCAGGCAAGTTTTGCCAGTAGGCTCTTGCTTGCTCCAGTAGCGTGTATGTACCAATAATGTTGGTTTGCATGAACTCACCGGGGCCATCTATAGAGCGATCTACGTGAGACTCTGCCGCTAAGTGCATAACTAGGTCGGGCTTATGCTGCTCGAATACGCGCTTTATTTCGTTGGCATCGCAAATGTCGACTTGCTCGAATGCATAGCGGTTATTGTCGCTGACTGATGCCAGGCTTTCTAAGTTACCTGCATAGGTGAGCTTATCTACGTTGACCAAGCTGTGGTTAGTGTCATTTATTAAGTGGCGGATAACGGCTGAGCCTATGAAGCCTGCACCACCTGTAACAAGTATCTTCATACTACTTTTCATCTTCTTTTCTGAATATGTTTCTGACTAACACGAAGCCAACGCTTAAAAAGCCACCTAAGAAGGTGCCAATAATACATATTAGCGCGCGCGATGGTTTCGCCTTTTGTTCTGGCACTACGGCTGGATCTAGTGTTTGGAAAATGTACTCAGGGCGCACATTCGCCAGCATAATGGTTTGCGTTTGCTTTTCTATTAGCTGATAGAACACCTGCTGCATGTCGCTTAAAGAGGTGCTTTGCAGCTCTTTATCTAAATACTCAAGACTTCGCTTCGCTTCCTGAATGTCTCTTTCGCGCATGTGGTTATTAATTTCTTCAATAAGCCAAGCCACCCACTGCTGGGCCACTTCTGGAGACTGATGGTTTACTGCTATTGTTACGAGGCCGGTTGTGTCGTCCTTGCTAACTTCCAGTACACTTTCTCTGAAAACTTTTACGTACTCCCAGCTAGACGGTTCCGGCTGTTTAGGCGGTTCGACTTCTCTGACCCATTCTTTGATTTCCGAGTTATAAAGTTCACTGTTAAATACAATGCCAGTGTCACGGTTCCACTCTTCTACCGCCATAAGCTCTGGCAAAATGTCGTATTTTTCAACAAAGCCTTTTATGAAGGCACGAGACTTTAAAATTTCCAGAGCGATGGTGGTTTTGTCGGCTCCCTGAGAACCAAGGTTAACTCCAGCTAGGCTTGCCAAACCACCTAATTGCCCGGCCATTTGTGAGAGTCCACCACCACTGGCTTCTTCTGTCGGTGCCAATGTCGCTTCTGATTTATAAATATTCGGCAGGCTTAATGAGTAAATAACCGAGCCCAAGGCGAATACGAAGGTAATGGCAATAATCCACCATTTGCCCTGCCAGATAATGCCAAACAGCTCGCGCAGATCAATTTCGTCGTTTTGGTAATCCGAATGCCGTTGAGGGTCGTAGTTATGAGTATCGTTTGTCATTGTTGAGCCTTCAGGCACGCTACCGCCCATGGGTTGCGGTTCCCATAGGCCGGTGGTGCGGGTAATTATGTGATTTATTCGTATTATTCTGAATTTTGATCAAGCAAGTATGATACCGCATGCAGCCCTTTTCCTACAAAGGCTTTATTGTTAGTAATTGGTGATATTTTAAGCGGTTAGTTCAGTTATCGGATTACATTACCGGCGGAGTAAACCGGTATTGCCGAACCTGTCGATTAAAGTCAGCAATGCCCTCATCCGGTAACAAGTGGGCTTTATGCGCTTCCAGCGTGTCTCTTGCTTCACCATAATCCGCCCAGTCTATAGATGCGGTATAGTGTTGTAGTTGATAAAACACTTTAACCAGGGTTTTGAAGTTTCCATCGCGAGTGGCTTTTCTAAGGCCGTTTAAGTAACTGTCTCTATGCACTGTCGGTACTATCAGTTTGTATTCGCCTGCTGCATGCAGCTCTGCATTCATCATTATGCGTGACAGCCGGCCGTTACCGTCGTCAAACGAACATCATGGCTGTCCGCATGTCGATTATTAATTTGACATAACTGTCACGTTAAACTTGGTTTTGAACATAACTGTAACGCTAAATATTGTAGACTGACGGAAACCACCCCGTTATGTTTTCTAGGTTTATTGTTTTACCATTTATAGGTTTTAGTGCGCTTTTAGTTGCGTCTAATTGAAAGTAAAGCTTCGGCTGATTGAAAGTTGGCGCTGAATGACACTTACACCAGAATTTTTTTAATTTGCTATAATGCAACTATAAACAACTGAATGGATGCAGTTATGAGCATAAATGATAAGGATACAGAAGAGCTACAAAACCAAATATCTGAGCTTGAAGCGCAGATGAGAGAGTTACAGTTAAAAAGTGCTCAGTACGAAGGAAAGGTTGACTCCATAGAGAAGTCGCAACTCCTTGTAAGCCAAAGCTATACATCTACGTATGACTCTAGCCTCTTTTGGTATAGTATAATTATTTCAATTGTCGGGCTATTGGTAGCTGTTTCAGGCGTGATAGGCTTTGTCTTAATTAAAAACTACAAGAAACGCGAAGTAGCGCAAGTTGTTGACGAAGCTGAAGCAAACCTAGAAAAGAAACTGTCTAATAACGAACAAATGGCCGCATACCTGTCCGCAGGTTTAAAAAGTGATGACTTCAATAAAAAGTTAGACGCATTGAAAAAAGACTTATTTAACGAACTTAATAGGGATTTAGTCACTTACCTTGAAGACAAAATGAGCAAACAAGATAGTGACGAATCTGCACAGGCAAGTAACGATACAAGCGACATTCTTGAAGATGATGATGGGAGGAAGGAATAATGACTGCAACAGCATTTAAAAGTACAGCTTTCTCTGTTCAGCAACTTGAGAATGTGCGCTCTGCCAGTGACTTTCTTGAGAAGTGCGCGGGCAAACCTGTAGCCGATCTGGAACTTCCTATTGATGTCGATTCCTTAGTCAAATCAATTGCAGGTGTTCGCTTTAGCAACGAGCTCGATTTTGAGAATTTGACAAAATCCGGCTTTGTCAAAGTTGAAAGAGATGACTTCGGGCAGGTTCGTTCTATTCATATTTGGGTAAACCCGACTGAGCCACCAGTAAGACAACGTTTTACTCTTGCTCATGAACTTGGACACCTTGTTTATGACGTATATCCGCACATTGATGACAGTAATTACGACGAAGTTATAACAGACAGTATTGTCACGCTTAACCGTGACGAAACAAGTACTTACCGAGAAACACGCGCTAACCGCTTCGCAGCTCAATTGTTAATGCCTGCTGTACTAATTAAGCAGGAAATTGACCGGTTACGTGAGATTCTAAAAAAAGAAGAGCGGAAAATTACCACTGAACAACTACTAGAACTGTTCAGTAGCAAGTTTGATGTCTCTCGCGACGCTATGCGCTATCGCCTGCAAAATCTTGGGTATTTGAAGTAGTCTAATATCACCCTTTTGTCCGATAGCGCAGGTCTCTTGCATTTAAACTGACGTTACTTACGTCAGGTGCTGTCTCACCTTATGCCATAGCATCAGGCCACATTAACTTACATCTTAAATTCCGATGACCCACCACTTTGCTCGCGTAACAACTGGTCGCCCATTCGGGTAACCGTATCGGTAAGATAGTCGATAAAGCCGTCCTGCTCGATACTATTAGCGACCGTTGATGATAGTCCTGAAACTTGGTTCGAACTAACTCCGCATCTACCTGTACATTACGCTGATTTAGCCAGGCAATATCCCAAACATCTCGTGCTTTAATCGAACGGCGCAGGGCTAGAGCAACAAATTTTTTGCGCAAGAGATTTAATGTTCATAGTTATCACTTCCTTGTCTTGTAATCGCTTCACTTAAAGCATCCTGGTCAACCAATTCGAGATTTCGTCCGACGTTTTTCAAATCTAAGTACGCTCTTTTTATCGTCGCTTCTCTCAATGGATAATCATCTAACGGGTGCGTCTCATTAGTGATTGCCACTGGGTCACGCTTAGTGTGTGTAAGCTCAAGCGTCCCAAGTGGAGTTTTAAATGTCCCACTCCGCCCCGTTGTCATTACAGTGGCATAATCAAACATCTGCTGACTAATAACGCTATATTTGCTGAGTACAGATTCCAAACTGAGGTAATTAAGGCTTGATGGCCGCACCAAATGCGGTAAGTGCAAAATACTCGTCGAGTGGTAATAGTGGCTTTCAGGAAAAGCCCATACTCCCCGACAAATCTTTTGAAGGACGCCTTTTTTTACCAGGTAATTTAGACGGACTTTTAGTGCATCGTTTGAATATTCTGGCATTAACATCTTAAATTGTGGCATAGATACAAGCGCATGATGTGTATATTTTTGCAACGCATGTAACTTACCTTTCAACTGATGTGTGCTCATTGGTATACATTAGGTTAATAAACTTAATAACCTAGCGTACACCAAGCAACCAATTAGGTCTACAATTAGTTATCAAAAAAGATAACCTACTGTAAACTTAAAGACCTCGGTTATTTAAAATGATCCAATATCACCCTTTTGTCCGATGGCGCTTTTCCGCCGTTTTTTGTAATCTGGTTGTTTTAAACAAGACGGAACCAACACATGGATGTTATTCATCACGGCGCGTTTGAAGGGGTTACGGGCTCTTGCCACGAACTGTTGTTAGACAGTGACCACTCACTTTTAATTGACTGCGGGTTGTTTCAGGGGGCAGAAACCTCGGGTTCGGGCGCGGACTCAAACACGCAAGAAATTGACTTCGATATTAGCAAGGTGCAGGCGTTGGTGGTGACCCACTGCCACATTGACCACGCAGGCCGCATTCCCTGGTTGTTAATTGCCGGCTTTACCGGCCCTATTTATTGCACGAAAGCTACGGCGCATTTGTTGCCTCTGGTTATTGAAGACGCGTTAAAAGTAGGCCTAACTCGCAACGCCGATATTATTGATGCAGTAGTGACTCGCCTGCAGCGCCAGCTACAGCCGGTGGAGTACGATGATTGGTTAGAACTGCCTGCCGACTTCTCTACTGAGCGCTTTAAGCTGCGCTTTCGTCAGGCGGGCCATATTCTGGGGTCGTCTTATGTGGAAATTGAGAATGTGAATAATCACTACCGTGTGGTGTTCTCGGGTGACCTGGGTTGTAAAAACACGCCGTTGCTGCCCGACCCTACCCCGCTGGAGCGCGCCGACTTTCTGTTGCTGGAAAGCACTTACGGCGACAAGAACCATGAGTCGCGCCTTGACCGCGAGCAACGCCTGAAGTCGGTGGTTGAGCGTTGTGTGGAGAACAAAGGCACTATTTTAATTCCGGCGTTTAGTATTGGCCGTACGCAAGAGCTTTTGTACGAGTTAGAAGACATTATTCATAAAGCAAGGGCTAAGGAAGCGGAGACTGGGGTAGCGGATGCCGTATGGCACAAAATGACGGTTATTTTAGATTCGCCACTGGCCGCGCAATTTACCAAACAGTACCGAGCCATGAAGGCGTTGTGGGACGAAGAGGCATTGGCACGGGTAGAAGAAGACCGGCATCCGTTAAACTTCGATCGCATGATGACGGTAGACGACCACGGTGACCATGAGCGCGTGGTGAATTATTTAAAAAGCAGCGGCGACCCCTGCATTGTTATTGCCGCCAGCGGTATGTGTACCGGCGGACGTATGCTCAATTACTTAAAAGCCTTGCTGCCCGACTCGCGCACCGATGTGTTGTTTGTAGGCTACCAGGCTGCCGGAACCCCGGGGCGCGATATTCAAACCTACGGCCCGCGCGGCGGCTATGTCGACTTAGACCACGAACGTGTCTGGATTAAAGCGGGTATTTATACTTTAGGTGGCTACTCCGCTCACGCCGACCAGCAAGAGCTTTTAGACTTTATTGATGCCACCGATGAACCGGTGAAGCGCATACGTTTAATTCACGGCGAGCCCGACGCCCGTTTGGCGTTAGCAGCGAAAATAAAAGGTCGGTATGGGATAGTCGTCAGCTGAGTTGGCTCGCGAATTCCCCAATACAGCGGTATCGTATATTGCGTAGTAGCTGCAGCTCGCCGGCTTTTGACTCAAAATTGGGCTGTTGCTCAAGCTCGGTGATAAGTTTGTCGGCTTCTTGCTGAATGCTTTTGCACAGCCGCTCTATTTCTCGCTCTGCGACGGGCTTGTTAAGCCCTAAGCCTTCTGCGAACGCTAAAACAGATTGTCGTGTCACCCGCCCAAAATGATGAGCGTCGCCAATGGGTTGCGACAAGTGCACTACTCATGATTGAGGCGTCCGGTTAATTCGGTGAGCTTGTCACTTGAAGCGCTGTCGGGAATGTCTAAATAAACTTTTATGCCAAGCGCATTCAGTACATTTAGGGCTTTTTCCAGTTGCACTGTTGGCTTGCCGTTTTCGAATTGACTCACAAAATTAATGCCACAGCCTGCAAACGCGCCAGCTGTTGTCTGATCCAACTCTTGTTGCTGCCGCACGACTTTGGCAATGCGCCCGATGGTTTTTGTGTCTTTTGCTTCCAGCAGCATGGGAAGTCTCACTTAAGCTTAAATTCACTTGATTGAGTGAATATAGAAGAAAAAAATAATAATATCAATATATTTCACACGATAGAGTGAATATTAGAAAAAATTCAGTTTTTGAAAAGTAATTTCATTTGAACGAATGAATATTTGAACCTGACGTAAATAAGGGCAGCTACAACCGCTCGGCGAGATCAGCGGGCGCAATGTAGCGCATGGCTTTTTCATACAGCACAGTATGCTTTGTCTGATTCTTTTCCCATACCAGCTTGTGTAACCTTATTACTTGGTTCACCGAAATCTTAGTTTCACTTTAAGTTGCTAAATATCGCAAAATGCGATATTTTTATCAGCATAGGATGCATTTTGAGAATTATCACAAAGAAGCGAGTAAAAAATGCCATGCTTCAATACCCTCAGTGGCAAGTGGGGTTAGATTTATGGTGTCATGTTTTTGGTCAAAACTCTCTTAATGCACATTCTTACAGCCAAATTAAAAGTATTTGGCGCCGAGCATCCGGTTGGAATACAGACCGAATAGCCGGAAAGCGGCTGAAGAATGAGAACGGTGACTATGGCACCATATTTGATTTATATATTTTTGATGTCCACGGAAGCAACTGCCGAATACTTGCAAAACTAGGACACAATACACTCTTTGTAAGAGATATTTTGTCACACTCCGAGTACGACAAGTGGTGTAAACACAATGTTCACCAAGGCAAATTAAGAAGGTAATGACTATGAACGCTCAACAGGACGAAATGGTAGCGCTGGGACAAGTCGCTTCGGCAATAAGTGCTACAGCAATGGAGTTTGCTGGAACTGCCGTTGAGCTTTTTCATTACACTTATACACCCATTCAGTCTGAAAAAGAGCTTCTTGAGAGAGCCGACGTTATGGACTACTTAATGGATTTGGCTCAGCACGAAAACGATATTGTGCTAGTGTTTGCTAACGCAATTTCTGATCGCATTGAAGAATTTGAAGATCAAATGGAAATGCCTACTGTTCCAGTTGCCGAGAAGCTAAAAATGCTAATGAAAACCCGTTCGGTAAAACAGAAAGACTTAAAAAATATAGCGCCTCAAAGCGTAATAAGCGAGTTGTTAAACGGCAAGCGCACTGTCAACCTAAACCAAGCAAAAGGCTTTGCCGGATATTTTAACCTTCCTGTTAGCTACTTTGTTGAATAGATACCGCACCTGACGTAGTTACATCAGGACACGCTGACTACAACCGCTCGGCGAGATCAGCGGGCGCAATGTAGCGCATGGCTTTGCCTTTGCTAGCTTTACCGACCAATAGCAGGTCTCGCTTGGCGAGGTCATTCAAATAGGTGCGTGCGGTATTTTCATTGCAGCCAAGGTTGTTTGCTACGGTTTTCACGGTAAATACCCGTCCGGGGTTCTTCACTGCTTCTTTGAGTATGTCGAGCTGCCCTCGTTTTAGAGCGTTGGCTACGGCGCTTTTTTCAACCCAGTTCATAAACTCGAACATTTCTTTTTGTTTGCGCTCTATATACTCCCGTAACGCATCGACCGCTTTTACGACAATGTCTACCTGATGGTACAAAAAGTAGGTGAGATCATTGTCGTCGGTTTCAGTGTATAAAAACGCGCGATCATAGTCGGTGCGCTTCTCCTGAATGAGCTTACTAATGGACACATACTCGAACAGCCAGTAGCCCGATTTCAGCATAAACCAATAAAAAAGCGCTCTTGCGGTACGTCCGTTACCATCGCCAAAAGGATGAATGTAAGCCACCATAAAATGCAAAATAATGGCTTTTACCAACGGATGAATAAAGTTATCGGAGTTCAGTTGCCCATGCTCTTCATTGGCAAACTGACAAAGCTTTTCCATGCGCTCCTGTAGGCTTCTGGCCGCTGGCGGAACATGCGCTACGTCGTTGTATTGGTCGCGTATATCAATGTCGTTACTGGTTCTGAACTCGCCCGGCACGGCGTCATTATCAATGCCTTTATGGGTCGCTATTTCGTGTAATTCCAGAATAAGCGGAATGGTTAACTCGTCGTTTTTCAAGCTGACAGCCCGCTTCATTAACCGATAGTTATTGGCTATCATTTGTTCCGACTTGTTCTGTGGCTGACGTTCGGACTCAAGCATTTCTTTCGCAACTTTGCGCGTTGTCGACGCCCCTTCCAATTGTGACGACGTAATAGCCTCCTCCATCAGTAAGCTTTGGACTAAATAGGCGTTCTTTTCCTGCTTTCCGAAAAAAGGATGGTCAGAAACGCTTTGCGAGCCGCCGGTCAGCTTATCGATATAATGCAGCTTGGCCTGAAGAGAGTCTGGAATGCACAGCTTAAAACATGATGATTCATTAACGCCGCAAAGCTCTGGCAAGTTCCGGCTGACATTAGTCCGAGCCAATTTAGTCGCTAACCAGGCAAGTTCCGGGTTATCGCCTTTGTTGACACGCCACTTAAATTTGTCCCATGGCAAGTACTCACCTTCAGAATTGGTGATACTGTAGGTTTTCATAACTCTAAAAACATCCTCCGGAGAATAAACTGAAAAAAGTTCATCCATCGAAGGTGGCGTTCTAACCCTTGCCATATATAACTCCATAACTAAGTTAATGAATTAATATATAGCTTAAATTATGATAAAACACAAATTTGAAAATTTACGTTTTATCGGTAACAATCCTAATATAATTCAGCTTCTTCATACAGCACAGTATGCTTCGTCTGATTCTTTTCCCATACCAGCTTGTGTAACCTTGTTACTTGGTTCACCAAGCTACTAATTTCAATTAAAACTGCAGAAATTTTGAACTGTGCTATCATTAACCAAACGGTTATTTTTAAAGATCCATGCGGAGGATTTATGGAGTTACGAGAATACACTCCAGTAATGCAGCCTAAAGATATATGGGCAGAGTTAGGCCTTCCAAATGAAGACTCAAGATTGAGGGAGCAAATTGCCAATGGATTACCAATAAAAGTACTTAACCACGTGGCAAGCTCTATGGAAATGACTCAGAAAAGCATTATTGAAGCGCTACACATACCGCCAACAACTTTCCTGCGTCGTAAGAAAGGAGGACGCCTTACCACGGAGGAGAGTGATAAGTTATATAGCCTTATTGAAGTACTTGCTCGTTCAACTGATTTATTTGACGGTGACCGTAAGGCGGCCGTTGAATGGATGACCAAAAAAGTCCCCGGACTTGGTCATATGCGCCCTATTGATATGTTAGACAGTCACACAAATACTGAAGCTGTATTGGACATAATTACCCGTTTGGAATACGGGGTTTATTCTTAAGATGTGGGTTTATCGCTTAAGTAAAACAAAATATCTGGACACATCATTTACCGGAAACGGAGCCCGGTTAGTTTGAACCTAACGCCACTTCCGCCAGTTTACGTTTTAACGGCGTGAACTTGTTGGGAATAGCAAAGGCTAATGCCCGCAGGCCTTTTACAACCGGGTTGGCGGTACCAAAGCCGCGTTTAAACAGCTCCATGGCGGCTATCATAACTTGGGTGTCGGCTTTGCGGGCTCGTTGGTAGGCGTTTAAGTGTTTGGTTAAGTCGTTCAGCGCTTTTAAGTCCACGCCCTGCAACTGTTTGCACAGCTCGCTAACGTCACCAAAGCCTAAGTTAGCGCCCTGCCCGGCAAGCGGGTGTATGGTGTGCGCGGCGTCGCCGGCCAGCACAATGCGCTGATGAAACCACTGGCGTGCATACTGCATTCTAAGCGGAAAAGCTTTTATGTCTGACACGCATTCGCACGCACCCAGCACTCGACCAGACTCTGTCTCTACCTGTTTCGCAAAACGCTCTGGTGTTTCGCTCAGTAACTGCGCCGCTAGGGGTTCGTCGGCAGACCAAACAATAGAAACAATATGTGAGTTGGGCGTCGGTAACAACGCCAACGGTCCGGTGGGTAAAAACACTTGTCGGGCAACGCCGTTATGAGGCTGTTCGGTATGAATATTGGCGACAATGCCGCGCTGCTCGTAGTCCCAGAAACTAATGGGGAGTTCGGCAAACTGACGCACTTGCGAGCGCCCGCCGTCCGCGCCAATAATGAGGTTAGCGGAAAGTAACTGCTCACCCACGTTTACTTCTGCGGGACTGCTCTCGTCGCCCGCGCTTATTAATTTCCAGCTGTCCGTTTGAATGATTTCCACGCCAGCCTGTTCGGCACTTTCCCACAAAAAGTGTTCGGCCACATTGTTTTCGACAATAGCGCCAATGTCTTCGGCGTTAATTTCGACAGCGGAAAATTCAATATGGGCGGGGCTGTCTTTGTCCCACACTTGCATGCTGTTATAAGGCCCGGTGCGATGCGCCTGTATTTTTTGCCAGGCACCACAGTCGGCCAGCACGCTGCGGCTACGATCGTTTAATGCGCTAACCCGCAATGCCAATTCTTCAGTCAGCTCGGGCTGGTCGTGGCGCTCTAACACCACCACTTGCCGGCCTTGTTGCGCCAGCTTGGTGGCCAGGCTAAGGCCTATCATTCCGCCGCCAACAACCACAATGTCAGTCTGTTTGCGTGTCATGGTTTCATCCCCATGGTTAGGCGGGCAAAGCGGGACTTTAACGGTGCGCAGTGCTGCAACAGCATGAGTGCGCTGTTACGCCCCAGCACGGTTGGCCAGAATTGATTGGAAAAGCCGCGCACTAAACCGTCGGTTAACCGAATAATAGACTCGTAGTCGCGTTCGCGGTGCTGTTCGTAATTATTCAGATGCTCAAAAGCGCCAGGGTCGGTTGCTTTGGCTAAGCTTTCGCACAGCTGTTCGACGTCGCGCAGTCCTAAATTAAAGCCCTGCCCCGCAATAGGATGCAACGCGTGCGAGGCATTGCCAATAATAACCGCGCGGTGATGCGTTGAACGTTTCGCCCGGCGCAAAATAAGCGGATAAAACACTCGCGGCGATACCGATTTAAAACGCCCGGCTCGATAACCAAAGGCTTTTTGGCAACGTTGTAAAAACTCTGCGTCTGTCCATTTTTCGGCTTCGGCTAGCTGCTTTTCGGTAAAGCTCCACACCAACGACGCCTGATTCCCCTGCATTGGCAAAAGCGCAATGGGTCCGTTTTCGGTAAAGCGTTCGTACGCCCAGCCATCGAGTGGTTGTTCGAGGTCAACGATGCCAATACAGCCATACTGCCCGTAATCGGTCACGTCTGACTTCAGTCGTAACTGCTCGCGCACCAACGAGTTTTGTCCGTCGGCACCAATCAGTAAACGGCAATGTACCTGCTGTTGGTTGTCCAAAACGACGCGTGTCTGAGCAGACTCTTGTTGCACTTGTTCGGCGCGCACGCCGCCTAACCAGGTAATGTTACTGAGTTGCTGGCAACTGTCGTATAAGCGGCCGACCAACTCAGACGCGGCTACCACTTTACCTAAAGCTTCCACGCCTTCTTGTTCGGCATGCAGCTCAGTACCGCCTATGAAGCCGCGATCGGAAATATGAATGTGCTTAATGGGCTCGTGGGCAATATTGTCGAGTACGCCCAGCTTTGACAAACGGTGAGCAGATGCTGCGGCCAGCGCAATAATGCGTTTGTCGTTGGGTGGGCCTTCTTTACGGGGTTCACAAATAACAATACGCCAGTCCGGGCGCTGCTGCGCCAGCATCATACCGGTCAGCGCACCAACCAGACCGCCGCCAACAATGGCAACATCGGCAGATATTACTTGCCGCTCATCCATGCTTCTATCTCTTCTATGGTTTTAGGCACGTCGCTGGTGAGGTTTTCATAACCTTCAGCGGTGACTACCAGATCGTCTTCAATACGAATGCCAATGCCGCGCCACTTTTCATCAACGTCGGCGTCTTCGGGAATATAAATACCCGGTTCAACGGTCAACACCATGCCCGGCTCAAAGGGTACCGGTTTGCCGTTGTCATCTTTGTAGCGACCCATGTCGTGTACGTCGAGTCCCAGCCAGTGCCCTAAACCGTGAATAAAGTAGGTTTTCCAGCGCACGGCTTCAAACGCGGTGTCCGGGTCACCGTCGATAATACCCAACTCAACCAGACCGTCGTTAATCACCCGCGCGGCAGCGTTGCTGGCGTTAACCAAATTGCTGCCCGGTTTTATTTCCTCAAACGCCGCTTGTTGGGCTTTTAATACCAGTTCATACAAGGTGCGCTGGGTGTCGCTGAACTTGCCGTTAACCGGGAAAGTACGGGTAATGTCGGCAGCATACCCCTGATACTCGGCACCGGCATCGACGAGGAGCAAATCGCCGTCGTTTAGTACGTCTTTGTTGTCGGTGTAGTGCAGTACGCAAGCGTTGGCGCCGCCACCGCAGATCATCCCGTAGGCAGGATACAGTGCGCCGTTCATGGCAAACTCATGATGCAGCTCGGCACCGACCTGATACTCGTGTTTGCCGGGCTCAACAAAGCGCATAATGCGGCGAAACGCGTTGCTGCTAATGCGTGCCGACTCGCGCATGACGTTAATTTCAGCCTCTGATTTTATCAGTCGCATGTCGTCTAATAACGCACGTAAGTCGCCCAGACTTTGTGGCGGTAATTCGCCGCTGCGTCTGGCTGCTTGCTGCAATTGGTTGCGTGCGCCGTTAATTAGCTCGCCCACTTCGGCCTGGTCGCCCATGAGATAGAACACGCTATCCATACCTTTCAGTATGTCCGGCAGTCGCTCTTCAATGGCGTCTATGTCTTCAGCGGCGTCGACTTTTAACGTCGGCTCTGCGTTTTCATAACCTAAACGCAGGCCGTGCCAAACTTCCTGCTGCGGGTCTTTGTCCTGACAAAACAGTAAGCTTTGCGGCTTTTCACCGTTAACCAGTAACAGCACCGCGTCGGGCTCGGCAAAGCCGGTCAAATAGAAAAAGTCACTGTTTTGCCGAAACGGATACTCAGTGTCGTTACTGCGTGTGACTTCACTGTTACCAGCAATAATGGCGACAGCGCCTAATGGCAAACGCTTCATAAGCGCCTGCCGACGTTGTGCAAATTCTTCTACGGAAGTTACAGCGGTCATAAATTAGTGCAGTGTTTTTGGTGGTTGATTGGCTGGCTGCTCTTTGCGGCCTAACTCGGTGTAGCACATCATGGCCGATACGCGCAGGTATTCGACAATTTCAAAGTAAGCGCGCTCTTCTTCCTCGCCGCCACCTTCTTCGGTAAACTCAATTTTTGCCAGCTCTACCATGTCTTCAATGGCTTCTTTTAAGTCGGCGCTTAAGGTGGCCATGCTTTGTTGGTTAACACCGTAGCCTGCGAGAAACGCATTCACCCAGCCGGCTAGTGCACTTAAACGCTCTGGCAAAGGCTCGCCGTCTTCCGGCAATAACAAGCGAAAGCCTAAGTCGTGGTCGCCCAGCGAATGTTCAATTTCTTCGGCTTGTTGCTGTAATAAATTTTTAAGCTCTGTTGGAATGCTTTGCCCGTCGTAAGCTAAGTCTGCCAACACCGCCATAAGCTCGTCGCTTTTTGGCTCGCTGCCGGTGGCTATTAAACCCGTGAGCATACCCTGAATTTCAGAAGCGCCCGGTGTCATATCGTAGCCCGCGTAAAGTTCGACTAAACGGTCATAATTAAAGCGTGTGGACATGAAATCTCGCCTTTTGTGAATCTTGCCATAATCCTAACACTGGCTTTACATAATCGCTAGCTGACAAACGCCCGCCGCTCGTGCCATAATGCAGTTATTCACGCTGATGAGTCAGTTGCAAGGAGTCTTTTGAATGGCCGCGAAAACCATGGATATTAAATTGCTGGAGCGTAACTATAAGGTTGCCTGTCCTGTGGGTCAGGAAAGCGCATTACAGCAAGCGGCAGATGCCTTAAACCAAAGGCTGGAAGAGACCAAGGAAAACACGCAGCTGACCAATGTCGAACAAATAGCCGTGATGACCGCATTAAACTTGTGCCACGAATGGATACAAGACCAGAACGAACAGTCGGCCAAAACAGCCAAGCTTGAAGAGAAAATTCAACTGCTTCAGGCGACAATTGAACAAGCAATGAGCGAACAGCGTTCGCAGCGTAATCGCTAAATAGACAAAACAGTAACCCTTTTCTGCGGTTCCCTGGGGTGTTTGCCAGCAGGCTAATGTCCCTGAGCCGATGCTTGTATTAAAAGGGGATCACTGGCCCGTCATGAGCAAGCCCGGCATGCACCGGGAAGCCTACGACGGATACCACTTGCTCCCCGCCTTGAACCAATGGGTTCAAGGGCTACAGCCAGCAGCGGCACCTTGGGGAACCACCATTTCTTATCAGGTTAAAGCCTTACTCAGCACGTTCGGCTTTTTCTTTTGCGACAATGCGCTTTACGTCTTCCAGCAGCGCCTGAGCGTCGTAAACGATACCGTCTTTAATGGTGTACTGAATGCCTTCGGTGCGCATGGGTTTGTTCTGGTCGTTAAGTTTGAAGTGACCGGTTCCATACAGCACTTTAAAGTTCGCCAGTGGGTTTTCTTTCACAATAACCATGTCGGCTTTTTTGCCCAGCGCAATGCTGCCAATGTCGTCCTCCATGCCTAAGGCCTCAGACCCTGCAACCGTTGCCGCATGTATTACTTCTAACGCATTTAGCCCGGCTTCACGCAGCAGTTCCATTTCGCGAATGTAACCAAAACCATAAATTTTATAGATATAGCCCGCGTCAGAGCCCAGCGTAATGCGACCGCCGTTGGCGTGATAGTCTTTCAGGAAGGTCATCCACTTGTCGTAGTTCTTTTTCCAGGCAATTTCATTGTCGGTGGTCCAGTCGAACCAGTACGAGCCGTGTGCATAACGACTTGGCTCGAAAAAGTCCCACAGTCTTGGCAGTGTGTATTCGTCGTGCCAAATGGCCTGGCGTTCGCGCATTAGATCTCGCGAGGCTTCGTAAATAGTGAGTGTTGGGTTAATAGTGAAGTCGAGTTCTATCAGTTCATCACGAACGGCGTTCCACTTTTCAGAGCCCGGTTCAGCCGCCTGTTTCCATAAACGCCCTGCTTCTTCAAAACGATGCTGTTCGTTGTTGTAGTTGTAATGCGCGGGATAGTCCTGAATGCGCTGCTCTTCGAATAAAGCTTCCGGTAAACCGTACCAGTGCTCCATTGAGGTCAGTCCTAAACGAGCCGAGTCCAGTGCGTTCATGGACATAACGTTGAGCTGAGCGTGATGCATCATGGTGCCCAGACCTTGTTTGTTAGCTTCGTCGAGCGCCGCTTCCATCACCTTACGTGATGCGCCAAAGAACTTAATGCCAGCAGCGCCTTTGTCTTTTATATAGCGTACCCAGTCGCGGGCTTGCTCAGCGCCATAAATGGGCTCTTCCCAACCTTGTCCGAAACCGACATAAGGCACAATGCGCGGCGAGGCAATGTCGTTGTCCTGCGCTTGTTCCTGATGCCACTGCACCCAGCTAAGACCGTTAAAGCTGCCGGGTTCGCGAATGGTAGTAATGCCGTGTCCCAGCCATAATTTCAGTACATACTCTGCCGGAATGCCTTCGGCGGAGCCGCCAATGTGAGCATGCATGTCGATAAAGCCGGGCAGAATATAATGGCCGGACACATCCATTTCTTTGTCGCCGCGACCTGCTTTAGGGCGGCGCGAGTCGATAATAGGCACACCCGGGTTACCCACACTGACAATTTGAGTAATGCGGTCGTCTTCAATAACAATATCGACCGGGCCTTGTGGCGGCGCGCCTTCGCCGGTAATGAGAGTACCGCCACGCAGAATTAAGCGATCATAAGGTCCTTCGCCCTGCTCGCGCTCCGGTGCTTTCGGTGGAGCCTGCATTAACGGGGCGGAAAACACCTGAGAGGAAGCAGCAAGCAACAAGGCTGCGCAGGTGAAAGCTATCGTTTTTATTGTTTTCATCGGTTATCCTCGACTCATTCGTTCGGCTGACTGACACAGACTTTAGCATGACCCGACAAGAACTCCGACGCAAGTTACAGCAAATTCGCCGCAGCTTACCCCAGGACTATGCCAAACAGGCCGGCATGGCGGTTGCTGACGCTGTTGAGCAGCGACTGCGCGGGTTAGAGCCAGCCCAAACCACTGTTGCGGTGTATCACAGTTTTGCCGGCGAGTTGCCAACACAGCCAGTTATTCAGCGACTTTGGGAAAACGGCTTTCAAACGGTACTGCCGGTATTACACCCGTTCGCCAAAGGTCATTTATTGTTTTTGCGCTACTCCCCTGACACCCGCATGACTCAAAACAAGTACGGTATAGAAGAACCGGAGCTGCGTGTCGATAACGTGGTGCCACTGACTGACATTGATGTACTACTGCTGCCACTGGTGGGTTTTGACGAAAAAGGCAACCGCCTGGGTATGGGCGGCGGTTATTACGACCGCACATTAGCCCACTGGTATAACGGACATACACCCCATTTATTCCCGATTGGGCTAAGTTATGACGAGCAGCGGGTTAGTGAGCTGCCTGTCGAGGCCTGGGACATTCCTTTGCCGGAAATTATTACTCCGGGTAAACACTGGCGTTTTTAATCACGTTTTTGCGGTAAAGCGTTCGATAAAAACCAACAAAAACCTTATACTGACGCTAAAAGTCAAACGGGGAATTCCACTATGTCAGGCAATGCAGATTTACTCAAAAAAGCCGCTGCTGAAGCAGCCATGCAGTACATTGAAAATGGTACTGTCGTCGGTGTTGGTACCGGCTCGACAGTTAACTTTTTTATCGATGAGCTGGCAAAACGAAAAGACGATATTGAAGGTGCGGTGTCAAGCTCTGAGGAGTCGACCAAACGCCTGAAAGCCCATGGCATTGAGGTGTTTGACTTAAACTCAGTAGCGGATGTTCCGGTCTATATTGACGGCGCCGACGAAATTAACGAGCACGGCCAAATGATAAAGGGCGGTGGCGGAGCGCTGACTCGCGAGAAAATTATTGCGGCGGTGGCGGATAAATTCATTTGTGTGGCCGACGACAGCAAACGCGTGGGTCGTTTAGGCAGCTTCCCGTTACCGGTTGAGGTTATTCCTATGGCGCGCTCTTATGTGGCGCGGGAAATTGTGAAGTTAGGCGGTGACCCGGTGTGGCGCCAGGGCTTCACGACTGACAACGGCAACTGGATTCTGGATGTGCACAACCTGGACATTATGAAGCCTATGGAGCTTGAGTCGGACCTTAATAATATTGTCGGTGTGGTCACCAACGGCTTATTCGCGCAGCGTGGCGCCGACGTTGCGCTTATTGCTCGCGAAGACGGCGTTGAAACACTGAAGGTAGCAGGCTAATGCAAAAGTCATTGTCGAAAGACAAGATAAAAGTTTTATTGTTAGAAGGTGTGCACGACAGTGCTATACAGCTTTTCCGTCACCACGGTTATAACAATTTAGAGATTCTGCAAACCTCGCTCAGCGAAGACGAGTTGTGTGAGAAAATTAAAGACGCGCACATTGTCGGCATACGCTCGCGCAGCCAGTTGAATGAACGGGTGTTTGCGGCGGCGGAAAAACTCATTGCGGTTGGCTGTTTTTGTATTGGTACCAACCAAGTCGACCTTGAGGCGGCGAAAAAACACGGTGTTATTGTGTTTAATGCGCCGTTTTCTAATACCCGCAGTGTGGCCGAGCTGGTACTGGCTGAAATTATTATGTTGCTGCGCGGTGTTCCTGAGAAAAACGCAGTAGCTCATGAAGGTGGCTGGCTGAAGTCGGCGAAACAGTCGTTCGAGGCGCGCGGTAAAATTCTCGGTATTATTGGTTATGGCCACATTGGCAGTCAGCTGAGCGTGCTTGCCGAGCAACTGGGCATGCACATTCGCTACTACGATGTGGAAGACAAACTCCCTATGGGCAATGCGCAGTCAGTACCAACGTTGGATGACTTGCTGGCCCAGGCCGACATTGTGACGTTGCATGTACCGGAAACTGAGCAAACTCAGTGGATGATTGGCCGTCGCCAAATTGAGCGCATGAAACCCGGTAGCTTACTGATTAACGCGTCGCGCGGCACAGTGGTTGATATTGAGGCTTTGGCCGACGGTTTGTCGTCTCGCCACTTAGGCGGCGCGGCTATTGATGTGTTCCCCGTTGAGCCTAAAGGCAATAATGACGAATTTGTGTCGCCGCTGCGCGGTTTGAAAAACTGTCTGCTGACACCACACATTGGTGGTTCAACACTGGAAGCACAAGAAAACATTGGTGTGGAAGTGGCCGGGAAACTGGTGCGTTATTCTGACAATGGTTCGACGTTGTCAGCGGTGAACTTCCCGGAAGTCAGTTTGCCAACGCATGCGACCACACAGCGATTGCTGCATATTCACAAAAACCAGCCGGGTATGCTGAACGCTATTAACCGTATTATTAGTGACAACGAAATAAACGTCGCGGGTCAATACTTACAAACCGATGAAACCGTCGGTTATGTTGTTATGGATATCGACAGCGAGAATGGTGCCGATATCCTGCAACAACTGAAAGACATTCCAGGCACCATTCGCGCCCGGCGTCTGTTTTAGTCGAGTTTATTCCCCATTACCGTGCGTTCCATGCTCTCTGGCGAAACATGGCGCACGTCTTTACCTTTCACAAAGAAGATAATGTACTCGGCAATGTTCTGACAACGGTCACCCATGCGCTCCAGCGAGCGGGCAGACCACAGAACATCCATAATTTTCGGAATAGACCGCGAGTCTTCCATCATGTAGGTCATTAGCTGACGCGTCAGTGCTTCGTACTGGCGGTCGGCTTGCTCGTCCTGCTGATGCACCTCGTAAGCGGCCTCTAAATCCATGCGTGCAAAGGCATCGAGCACTTTACGCAACATGCTGAGAATGTGCTGTCCTAAGTTTTCCAGGCTGGCCAACAGCTGCTGCTGGTCTTTGTTGAAGCTTTCTTTCGCCACTTTGGCAATGCGCTCTGCTTCGTCACCAATGCGCTCTAAGTCGGCAATGGTTTTGATAATAGCAATAACCAAACGCAGGTCACTGGCCGCCGGCTGACGTTTAGCGATAATGTGCACACATTCTTCGTCAATTTGCACTTCCAGCTTGTTAATTTTGTGGTCGCTGCTCAGGACTTTTTCAGCCAGCTCAACGTTGCCTTTTTGAATGGCTTCCAGCGCGTCGCTGATTTGCTGCTCGACCATTCCGCCCATGCTTAATACCCGGTTACGCACAGCTTCAAGTTCTTCATTGAACTTACCGGATATGTGCTTACTCATGTTCATTTTATCCATAACACTCTCCTTAGCCGTAACGACCGGTAATGTAGTCTTCGGTTTGTTTTTCCGAAGGCGTCGTAAATAAGGTGTCAGTATCTGCGTATTCTATCATTTTACCCATGTACAGGAATGCCGTTTGATCTGACACACGAGCCGCCTGTTGCATGTTGTGGGTAACAATAACCACGGTGAACTTCTCTTTCAGCTCGGTGATAAGCTCTTCAATGGTTAAGGTTGAGATAGGATCCAGCGCTGACGTTGGTTCGTCCAGCAGCAGAATTTCCGGCTCAATGGCAATAGAGCGGGCGATAACCAAACGCTGCTGCTGACCACCCGACAGGCTGAACGCACTGGCGTTCAAACGGTCTTTCACTTCGTCCCAGAGGGCGGCACCGCGCAATGAGGTTTCTACCGCTTCATCCAGTACACGTTTGTCTTTTACGCCTTGCAGGCGCAGACCGTACACCACATTCTCGTAAATAGATTTCGGGAACGGGTTAGGACGCTGGAACACCATACCAACACGGCGTCTTAATGCGGCAACATCGACGTTCTTGTCGTAAATGTTTTGGCCGTGCATTTCAATTTCGCCTTCAATGCGGCAAATTTCCACCAGGTCGTTCATGCGGTTTATGCAACGCAATAAGGTTGATTTACCACAACCTGACGGGCCGATAAACGCCGTTACGCGGTTTTTCGGAATGCGCATGGAAATGTCATGCAGCGCCTGATCTTCACCGTAGTATAAGTTCAGGTTCTTAATATCCAACGCAGTTTGCTCGGCTGGCAAGTTGTGTAAGTCCAGCTTTTCCATGTTGCTTGTACTCGGGTTTACCGAAATCATAAATTCTGACCCTTTCGCTAATTCATCAAAATTTTAGTGCTCAAGAGAGCGATATTTTTCACGTAAATGGTTACGCACACCAATGGCCGTCAGGTTAAGACCCACAATGACGGTAATGAGTAAGAACGAGGTGGCGTACACCAGCGGTCGAGCCGCTTCAACGTTCGGGCTCTGGAAGCCAACGTCGTAAATATGAAAGCCTAAGTGCATAAACTTACGGTCTAAGTGTAAGTACGGGAAGTTCCCGTCTACCGGCAGCATAGGTGCCGACTTGACCACACCCACCAGCATTAGGGGTGCTACTTCACCCGCCGCACGAGCGACGGCCAAAATAAGCCCTGTCATAATAGCCGGCGATGCCATTGGCAATATAATGCGCCAGATGGTTTCCCACTTGGTTGCACCCAGCGACAAACTGCCCTCGCGCAGCGATGGCGGAATGCGTGACAAGCCTTCTTCAGTCGAGACAATAACCACCGGCAGTGTCAATATTGCCAGCGTTACCGCAGACCAGAGCACGCCCGGCGTACCGAAGGTTGGATTCGGCAAAGCTTCCGGATAGAAAATTTGGTCCAGGCTGCCACCCACCATGTAAACGAAGAAGCCCAGGCCAAATACGCCGTAAACAATTGACGGGACACCGGCCAGGTTAATCACCGCAATACGGATGAGCTTGGTGACCGGGTTTTTACCGGCGTATTCGTGCAGATAAACCGCCGCAACCACACCAAAGGGCGTCACAATAATGGACATAAGCAGTACCATAAATACGGTACCGAAAATGGCCGGGAATACGCCGCCTTCTGTGTTTGCCTCACGCGGGTCGTCACTGACAAATTTACCAATTTGCTGGAAGAAATGCCCCAGTTTGGCGAAAAAGCCCATGTCGTTCGGGAAGTTGACGTCCAGCACCCGGTACATGGGCACTTTTACGTCTTCGCCGCGAAAGTCCTTCACGATTAAAGCGTCCCGCTGTGCTTGTTCACGCAGATCGAATAGCTCTTTTTCGTAGACTTGATAGTCGGCGTTTAACTGCTCACGCTGTGCCTGCAAGTCAGCGATAGCCTGCTCAGTCAACTCGTCCTGTAACTCCAGTCGGCGGCGCTCAAGCGACAGTTCATTCAGCTGGTAGTTGATAGACGATATTTCACCTTCCTGCAGTCCCATAGCCTGCATATTGAGCTCAACCGCACGTTCAACACGCTCGAACATGACTTTTCGGAAGTCTTCGTCACTTTGCTTGGCAACAACTTCGCCATTTTCGGTGACTGCCGTAATGCGGCCGTAGAAGTTGCCGTCTTTACTGCGCTCAATAACCGCCATGTTTTTTGGCGTGGTGTCTTTGGTAACCAATGACTCCAGCACCCAGGTAAAGTCCAGCGGCACGTATTCACGGTTACCAATTTTCATTAGGTAACGAGTGACGGTTTCTGATTCTATGTCGGCCAGCTCAATCATAGACTGTGGCAAACGCGTTGTCGGCACCACTTCTGAGTCGTACACCTCACCGATTATGTGCTTGGTGCTGCCATCGGCCTGCTTAATATCCATTTCATGGATGGCAGATGGCCAGAAGAAGGACAGTCCGCGCCAGCCAATCATGATAACCAGCCCAATGACCGCAATTAGGCTGATGCTGACCGAGCCAGCGGTAAGCCAAATCCAGGGTTTTCCGGTTCTAAACCACTTTTTCATCGTTAAACCTCAATTCCGGATTACATTGAGCTGTATTTGTCGCGCAAGCGTTGGCGCACAAATTCAGCAATGGTGTTAAAGAAAAAGGTGAATATGAATAACACAAAGGCTGCCAGGAACAGAATGCGGTAATGCGAGCTGCCTACCTCTGATTCGGGCATTTCGACGGCAATGTTCGCCGACAGGGTGCGCATACCTTCAAAGATGTTCCAGTCCATAATTGGCGTATTACCGGTCGCCATGAGTACTATCATGGTTTCACCAACGGCACGACCCAGCCCCATCATCACTGCCGAGAAAATACCCGGGCTTGCTGTCAGCAATACCACTTTGGTCAGGGTTTGCCATGGTGTCGCGCCCAATGCCAGTGAACCGTTCGACAAGTGCTTAGGCACGCTAAACACCGCGTCTTCAGCAATAGAGAATATGGTTGGGATAACCGCAAAGCCCATTGCAATACCGACCACCAGCGAGTTCCGTTGGTCGAAAGTAACGCCAAGTTCGTTAGTAATGAAGCGACGTGCGTCACCGTCAAAGACCACCTGTTCAACCCACGGACTGATTTCAAACGAGAACCAACCCACAGCCAGGACAACCGGAATTAACAGTAACGCGGCGCGGCCGTCGTTGACTTTGCTCTTAATTTGGGTCGGCAACTGGCTCCACAGGGCTGCCATAAGAATAATGGCCAAGGGCACCAGCAAGAGCACCGCCACAAACCCAGGCAAATAGGCCTCGACCAAGGGTGCTAACCAAAGGCCGGCAAGGAAACCAAGAATAACCGTAGGCAATGCTTCCATTATTTCGACGGTCGGTTTGACGTATCTGCGCACCGACGGCGACATAAAGTAAGCCGTGTAAACCGCTGCCGCTAAACCAATAGGCACCGCGAATAACATGGCGTAAGCCGCTGCTTTTATAGTACCGAAAGAAATAGGCACCAGGCTGAATTTGGACTCAAAGTCGTCAGAGCCCGAGGTTGATTGCCAGGTGTAATCCGGCTCTGGATAACCTTCGTACCAGACCTCCTGCCACAAACCACTCCAGCTGACTTCCGGGTGCTCATTGTCGACGTCGTACAAGCCATAACCTTCGGCTGTTTTCATCAGCAGATAGTTAGCGCGCGGGTCAACCATGACTGCTTGAACTTCAGCCTCGGCGGGCTTACCTCGATAGAGATCTGCCTCTGCCGTGGTATGAAAAATGTTCATGTCGCCGTTTTCAGACAAGGTGTAAAACGTACGGCGATAATATTCTACTTCAATTTCAGTGATCGGCGAACCGGCGTCGAAGCTGCGAATGTACTGATACTGACGGCCATCGTCGCCCGGTACTTCAAACCACTGTGAGATTTTACCTGTGTCATGGGTTAGCAACACAGAAGACGCCCCGGCCAGCAGGTACATGCCGGTGGCATTACCCAGCTCGCGCGTGCGCATAGGCAGCAGTTCACGCTCGGTTACGTTACCACTAATGGAAATATCGAATACGTGCACGCGGTTGCCACGACGCGCAATGACTTGTCGTAAGTCCGGCGTGACAACAATGTCATCAATAGCGGTATTTAAAGGAATTTCAGTGTAGTTCGGCGTTAATGTAACTGCGCCGGTCATGAAGTTCTCTTCGGCAACAAAGTGCGTTATCAGCAAGGTGCTGTTTTCCACAGCTGCAGCGAACAGCATACCGTCGCCGTCAGTTTCATAGGACAGCTTTTCAAGTGCGCGACCGTTTTCATCGACAACCAGCGGCTGCCCGTCATTTTTCACCTCAAAACGAGGCGTAATGACACGTTCAACTTTGTCTGTTGCAGCGGTTGCGGCTGTTTCCGGGAAAGTCACTGAAAACTTAGGTTCAACCACAACAGCTTCACCCGACTCCAACCCATAGGCGTACTGGTGGTTTACCGGTAAGGTTTTCGCAAAGCTGCTAACATTTTCCGGTTCGACAAAAATTTCGCTTAGTAAAATATCGCCTGAGCGACGATCATTTTTGTCGATAAGGGAGAAAAATTGCAGCTCACCACTTCGTAAAAAGCGATAACCAATTTCGGCCTGCTCTTCCATACCTACGGCTTCAACTTGTCCCGACTCGGGCAGGTTAAAACTGTTTACTTTTTTCAGGCTGACCGACTCGAATATCGGCTGTACCACGTAAAGCAGGTAGAAGAAGATCAGAAGCAGTGCGACCAATACCATAACGCCGCCAGCCGTTACGCCATAACGCGCGAAACGGTCTTTGAACAATCGCATGCGATTGGCCGACAGCTGCTGGGCAGATTGTGTTGCCATTGTGACCTCGGACTCTAAAATGACTTTAAGTTTAACTGCGTCTTAACTGGGTAGTAGTGTAGTAAAGTTTTATGACAGTACTGTTACAGTTCCGTCATATTTTCTTCACTAAAGTGTCAAAATAGAAAAAGCCGGTAGTTTCAAGGAACTACCGGCTTTGTTATGACGTAATTTTTTAGTGGCTAAGGCCTAGCTTTTTAAGCTCAGCTTCAACAACCTGCTTCGGCAAACCAATGTAGCCGTCTTTGTTCACAATGTCCTGACCTTGCTTCGACAAAATCATTTTCATGAACTCAGCTTCTGCTTTACCTAATGGTTTGTTCGGGTGCTTGTTCACGTATACGTAGAGGAAGCGTGCCAGTGGGTATTTACCCGCTAACGCTTGCTCACGTGACGCTTCAATAAAGTCGTCGCCGTCGCCTTTAGCAATAGGTACCGCTTTCACACCAGAAGTGACATAACCAATACCTGAGTAACCAATTGCGTTCAGTGACGTAGAAACTGACTGCACAACTGACGCTGAGCCAGGCTGTTCGTTGACGTTAGAGCGGAAGTCACCGTCACAAAGACCCACTTCTTTAAAGTAACCATAAGTACCTGACACCGAGTTGCGACCGTACAGCTGTAAGTCACGACTAGTCCAGTCGCCGTCTAAGTCCAGTTGTCCCCAGCGGTTCACTTGCTGGTTAGCACCGCATTTACGGGTTGACGAGAAAATAGCGTCAACTTCGGCAATCGATAAACCTTCGATTGGGTTATCTTTATGCACGAATACCGCTAACGCGTCGATAGCAACACGTACTGGTGTTGGTTTGTAACCGTGGCGCTTTTCAAACGCTTCAATTTCTTTTGACTTCATAGCGCGGCTCATAGGGCCAAAGCTTGAAGTACCTTCGGTGAGTGCCGGTGGCGCAGTTGACGAACCCGCCGCCTGAATTTGAATGTTAACGCTTGGGTACATGCGCTTAAATTCTTCGCCCCAAAACGTCATCATGTTTGCCAGGGTGTCAGAGCCTACCGATGATAAGTTGCCTGATAAGCCGCTGACTTTTTCGTATTCTGGTAAGTCGTCGGTCGCTGCTGCCAGCGAGCTGAACATTAAAGTGCCCGCCGCTACTAAACCAGTTAATGTCTTGTTCAAAGTTGATTGAAACATGTTTTTCACCTCTGTGGGTTTTGTCTAACTTCAGAAAGTCGTTCTTCGATAATGCGTAGTTTAAGAACGATTTGTGACAGCTTTATGACAATGTGAAAAATTTATGACTTAATTAGTCCGTGGGGCAGTTGAAATGCAAAACGACTGCCTTTGCCCGGCGTACTGCTTATGTCCAGTTGTGCATTATGGTGCTCGACAGCTTGCTTAACTATAGATAAGCCCAGCCCGGTTCCGCCACTGGCGCTGTTTCGGTCTTCATCGATGCGATAAAAACGTTCTGTCAGTCGCGGCAAATGCTGCGCTGGTATGCCTTTGCCATTATCGGTCACGCTGAATTCAACACCGCCCGAAGTCTCTTTCCAGCTCACCTCTATTTCGCCGCCTTCCGGCGTGTAACGAATGGCGTTAGTAATCAGGTTTTGCATGGCACTGCGCAGTAACGATTCTTTTCCGTAGATGTGGATGGGGTCGACATTAAACTGTAGCTTATGCTGTTTCTGTTCGTTAAGGCGGAGCGCTTCCGTTTGTAGCTGCTCCAGTAAAGCCGGCACATTCACTTCGTGGTCGAACACGTCGTCGCTCGGAGTTTCCATGCGTGACAGCACGAGTAGTTGGTCAACTAAGTTGGCCATGCGGTCACTTTGCGCGTTCATATTTTCGACCGCCTTTTTCAGCATAGCCGGTGGTGTTTGCTCCGGCTCTTCCAGCATTTCCAGATACCCCTGTAACACCGTCAACGGCGTTTTTAACTCGTGCGACACGTTAGCAACGAACTCTCGACGCATTGAGTCCAGGCGTTTAACTTGGGTGACGTCGCGCGCAACCAGCAAGAACTGGTCTTCACTGTACGGCATAATGCGAATTTCAATGTCGAGACTGTCACGCACAGGAGAAGGAATAGTCAGAGCATCGTCAAACTGACCTTTGCTGAGATACACCGAAAACTCCGGGTGACGAATAAGGTTAGACAGCCTTTGTCCGGCGTCGTCCGGCCAGCGCAGGCCGAAGTAAAACTGTGCGAGTTTGTTGCTCCACAGTAGGGCGCCATCGTCACGAAACACAATAGCTGCATCCGGCAATGCTTCTGCCGCTTCCCGAAAACGCCTTAATAAGCGCGCCAGCGATTTACGGCGCTTTTGACTGCGGCGTTGCGAACGATAAATGCCGTCATAAATATAGGACCAGCTACCCGGCGCTGATGGCGGCATTAAAGTACGACTTTGCCATAACCATTTAATGAGTTTTTGCTGATAAAAATAATGCCAGCAAACCAGCCCCAGCAACGCAAACGTCAGCAGCGGCCAGAAAATACCGAACAACCAGCCGACAAAAATAAACGGCAGCAGGAAAAGCGCCAGATTGCGCAGCGACTGCCAGTTTGAATAGTCTCTGTCCATATCAAGCAGACTCGCTGTTAACGACTCGAGAAACGATACCCGACTCCTCGCACGGTCTGAATAAGACGATCATAACCGTGGTCTGCCAGTGCTTTGCGTAAGCGACGAATGTGCACATCGACGGTTCTGTCCTCGACGTAAACATTAGTGCCCCAAACGTGGTCTAGCAGTTGTTCACGGCTGTACACGCGCTCTGGGTGTGTCATAAAAAAGTGCAGTAGCTTGAATTCGGTTGGTCCCATGTCAACACTGTTGTCGCCAACCGAAATGCGGTGCGATACGGGGTCGAGCTTTAAGCCTTCAACTTCCAACGGCTCGTCTAACACCGTTGGCGCTACACGGCGGAATACAGCACGCATTCTTGCCATCAGCTCTTTTGGCGAAAATGGTTTAGTAATGTAGTCATCAGCGCCAACTTCCAGGCCTTTTATTTTGTCTTCTTCTTCGCCGCGGGCGGTCAACATAATAATAGGTATATTGCGGGTAAAGTCATCGCCTTTAATTTTTTTGGCCAGTTGAATACCTGAGCCGCCCGGCAGCATCCAGTCCAGCAGAACCATATCGGGATATGGCTCTGCAATTTTACTGACAGCGGCGTCAAAATCATGAGCTTCGACTGCTTGATAGCCGTGTTGCTCCATAACAAAGCTCAACATCTCACGAATGGGGGCTTCATCTTCTACAATTAGAATTCTACGCGACATGTGTTTAGTCCCTTATTGGATCAGTTGAGCCAATTATTACTAAAGAATATGACATTTTTATGACCAGCGACACATTGCTGTAAGATTTCTTTTGTTTATGATGATTTTGGGTCTATTTATCCAATATCGTTTCATTTATTGGACAAAAATACTGTGCAACGTCCAATAAATATGCTTTAATGGACACTAATATTGCATTAGCTGTCCAATAAAGTGAGTTTTATGACCATTCAAGCTGAATTAGAAGCTATACTTACATGTCTGGAAAGTATTGGACAGCCCTTGTCCATAGGTGCCTTGCAAAACCACCTAGCAGTCGACATGCCCAAAAAGACGCTACAGCGAAGGCTGAAAAAGCTGGTTGAACATGGACAAGTCATTGCTGACGGTGAGAAAAAAGCACGCACTTATCGCTTAGCACCCTATGGTATTGCCAGCTCTGTGGCTGAGCTGGCCGCTACAAAGAGTCGTGAGCTCAATGAAGAAGAGCATCAATATAATCAACACCCTATTTTTTCTGCAGAGTCCTTGACCAAGTTAGCCTACCTGGACACGCCCCCCTATGGCCGAACTAAAAGTACTTACCAACGGCAGTTAGTCGAGCAATATACTCCTAACAAGACTTTTTACGTGCCGTTGTCTGTGCGCACTAAGCTTCACACAATGGGTAAGCGAGTTGACAAAGCGTTGGCTGCTGGGACTTATGCTAAAGAGATTGGACAAAAACTACTTATAGACTTGTCGTACAACTCAAGCCGTTTAGAGGGCAATACGTACTCTAAGCTCGACACTCAGAAACTGATAGAACAAGGGGTATCAGCAGAGGGTAAGGTTCATGAAGAAACCGTGATGATAATGAACCATAAGGAAGCCATCGAATTTCTGATTGAAAATGCAGAAGATATAACACTCAGCTCTTTTACCGTTCGAAACATTCATTACTTGTTGTCTCAAGACTTACTGGCGAATCCTAATGCGTGTGGAAAAGAGCGAGAGCTTGAAGTGACTATTGGGAAGTCGGCGTATACACCTCTCAGCAACCCTCACCAAATTAAAGAAGTATTAGCACGCGTGTTGTTAAAAGCCGAGCAAATTAGCGACCCTTTTGAACAAAGCTTTTTTCTGCTAGTGCATTTGTCTTACTTGCAGGCATTTGAAGATGTGAACAAACGAACAGCCCGGCTTACCTGTAACATTCCATTTATAAAGGGCAACTTATGCCCGTTAAGTTTTACTGATGTGCCGCAAGAGGACTACTTTAAGGCTCTGCTGTATTTTTATGAAACTAACGAAGTACAGCCAGCTTTGGAGCTATTTGAGTGGGCTTATAAAAAGTCTTGTGAACAGTATGATGTGGTAAAAGAGTCTTTGGGTGATATCGATGCCTACCGCATTAAATACCGAGCGGCCAGGAAAGAAGCGATGGGACTGGTCATAAGAAATGACATTAGCGGAGCAAAAATAAGTGCGTTTTTGAGCCGTTATTGCCATGACAACCAGATTGAGCAGCCAGACAAGTTTATTGCTATGACAATAGCCGACTTAGAGCAATTACATGAAGGCGCAATTATCGGCTTAGGTATTACCGAAGCCATGTTTAAAGCATGGAAACGGCGATAGCCGCTTCCTGTTTTACGCCAAAAATTGCATTAATTCGTAGGTTAACGGCAGTGTGATAAAGGCCAGTAGTATGCCGTAGCCGACCATGGCTGCCGATAGCCGCGGCGCCAAACCCGCCATAATAGCAACGGCGCCAGCCGTTATCATAGGCGGCATAGCCGCTTCAAAGATGGTGACTTGAATCAGTGTGTTGTCAAAGCCAAAACTGAACAGCAGTAACATAGCCACTGCCGGCATGAGTACCAGCTTGGTTAACAAGCCAATGGCCAACGGTGTTTTACTGCCTTTGGGTAAACGGAACTTCAGTTGAAAACCCACGGCTATCATAATGACCGGCACTAACGTAACGGCTAATGACTCAATTAGGCGCTGAAAAACATCGGGGTAACTCAGACTTTTAGTTAACAGCGCCAGCACCAAAGCGATAAACGGCGGGAAGGTCACAATTTTCTTTAACACACCAGTGACGGTTGGCGTTTCGTTCTGATCTTTGTACAGCGCAATTATAACGGTTGAGTAAATGGCTAAACCAAAAAATGAACCAAACTGGTCATAGAGCAAACCATAGGCAATAGCGTCGCTGCCGTAGAAGGCTTCTATCATGGGGAAGCCGAAGAAAGACGTGTTACCTAGCGGCACACAAACCAACAAGGCGCCGACAATTTCCTTGCGCCACTTCAGGGCCCTGCCAATAAGGAAGATAAACACCGCACTAAACGCCAGCAGCACCCAGGGAATAATAACCGGAATAAGTAAGTCAGCGGAAAATTCCAGACCTGGTACTTTGCTAAAAATAACGCCGGGTAACGCGGCATAAATAACGTATAAGTTAAGAACTTCGGCCGTGTTGTCGGGGCACTTCCCGGAGCGTTTTAGAATAAAACCAATGAGTAGGTAAAAGCCAAGTACCGCCAGGTTGGTCATATTAAGTACAGAGGTTGAGAATGACGCCTATAGTGTAGCCTGACCGAGGCGATCAGGCTACATTAGTCTGCTTTAGACGCTTACCAGGAGAAGTCGTGGCGAATGCCAACGGCGAAGAAGTCTTGCTCTGCGCCCGGTGTTGCACCACAGCCACGGCTTTCGTAGGTGGCAATGTCGCACTCACGACCGGTGTACCATGCGTAAACACGAGTGTCACCGGTGAAATGATAGTCAGCGCCGAACGAGAACGACGCATCGCTTTCACCGCTTTCGTCGACTGACTGGTACTGGCCTTTCAACACCCAGTTATCTATTGGGTAAGTCGCGCTCAGCAAGTAACCGTCGCCGTCTTCCAGGCCGTTGGTACTTTCGAACTGCTGCAGCGCAGCGCCTAGTTTGAAGTGACCTAATTTGGTGTGGACGCTTAACTGTTCAGTGTCGTAACCGTCGACGTCGCGATCAACCGCAATGGCAGCGTAAAACGGTGTTTTCTTCAGTTTGTCGTCACCGTACAACACACCCATTGAGACGCCGTCTTCCTGCGCGTCATTTCCGGAAGCGATGTAAGTGATACCAAAAGTAAAGTTGTTATAGGTTGGCGAGTAATAGGTTACCGTGTTGTCCGGGCGTTCCTCACCAACGAATAAGCTTTTTAGGTCTGCTTCGTAGTCTTTAAACGCGTCGATAGAGCCTTGCGAGTCCTTCAGGAAGGTATCGTAACGGCCAATCATGACTTCACCAAAGTTACCGCGCAGGCCAACAACTTGGTTACGATTAGTTACCGCATCTTTGTCGTCGCTGGAGTCTGCCAGATCAACGCCAAATTCAAGCTGATAAAATACCTCCAAGTCGCTCTTAAGCTCAGCCGCGCCTTTAAAACCGAAGCGCGACGCGTTACTGACTACTTCGGCTTCAGCACCGTCACCAGTGTCATTACTTTGTAAAGACACATTGGCACGACCATAAACGGTTAGTGTACCATCGTCGTTCGCAAACGCTGGAAAAGTAGCGCCCGCAATTAACAACGCAATTAAAGACTTTTTCATAGAACCCTCATTAACTCATTACTAAACTGCCTAATTCTTAACCGCATATAGACACGCTGCGAATTATTGCAGTTATTTTTCTGTCATGAGTCAATTCTATGTCTTTTTTGTTACAGCTTTATGACAGTTATAAGTCAGCTAATGAGGCAAGCTGCTCCTTTTGTCGATATTGCGCTTTCGCGTACTTTAACCACTGCTTTGCAGCAGATGCTGTTTTTTCATATTCGCTTGCCTGTTCAAAGGCTTGTAGCGCCAGCTTGTAGTCTTTTAAATTTAACGCCGCCATTCCTTCTACTAAATGCAAATGTCCCGGGTTCGATACCTGGCCTTTATTACGGCTGCGTTCAACGTACTTAATGGCTTGGTCATTATTGTTCAGGTTTAAATGCAGTTGTGCAATTTGCGCGGCAAAGTCGCCATGGTCGACCTGCTCTGATGCTTTCTCATAGGCCTGAATGGCTAATTCATACTCTTTTGCCTGAGCGTAGGCCTGCGCTATGAATTTCAGATTATCAACATTGGCTTCGACCACACCCTTTTGCATGGCGTTGCTTAATGTCTCTGCTGCTTTAAACGGCAGTTCATTAAAGTAGTACGCTTGTGCGAGCTGACGCCAGTCGCTGGCTTTTTCAATAAAACCCTGCTGATTCGCTGCTTCCAGAACCGCTAATTGCTTTTTGTCCTGCTCTAACTGCGCGTAGACACCCGCCAGTTGCAGCCAGTATTCCGGTTTACTGTAGTCAGTGACCAGGCGTTCCATGACTTTGGCGACTTGTTCAGTTTGTTCCAGTTCATAGTGCAGTGCACGTTTGAGTATTAACCAGTTTTCGTCGGGCGTTTTCTTGTTGGCGTCTGCATTAGCAATGGCTTTATCAATGAGCGGCAGCGCTTTATTAAAGTCTCCCGACTGATAAAAGGCTTGCGCTTTTAATACCCAGGCTTTGCCCAATTCGTCTTGTTCAGCCAACGCTTCCCAGCGCCCCAGAAATTCTACAGAACGTTGATACTGACCTTCGCTTAACGCCAGTTGAGCCAGGCTGAACAGGGTACTTTTTTTGAGCGACTCGGGAATTGGCGATTCATTCACAACTTTCTCGAAATAGTTAATGGCCTGGCCTATTTGATCCTGCTCGTAATACATAAAGCCGTAGAAGTTCCAGAGCATGGCACGCTCATAACTGTTCATACTGTCGGCTTTGCCTTCAATGTCTGACAGTATGCTAAGCCCTTGCTGAAGATTACCGTTGTCGGCTTGTTCCTGCGCCCGTGCCAGCTGACCATATACTTTTTCGCGCAGTGCTGGCACACGTTCCGTTTGTTGTGCAAGCACTGGCTGCGTTAATGCTATCCAGCCACTTAAGGCGGCAATCACCACAAATTTCATGTTCATAAGTCACCCAATTAGTTCATTTCGAAGGTCATGCGGTTTCTGACTCCGTCAACTTCAACCGCTTCACCATCAATGACCCGTGGTTTGTATTTGAATTTCAGTACCGCATCCATAGCAGCCTGATCAAAAATGCCTTCCGGCTCTGCCTGGACAACGACAGGATCACGCACCGAGCCTTGTTTGGTCACAGTAAATTCCACCACCACATAACCTTCAATACCACGCTGTAACGCACGCCGAGGGTAAGCCGCCTGCACTTTCACAATAGGCAGATACTCGCCGTCGCTGGCTTGCAGTGACATGCCATTGCCAATGTCGGCACCGGCATCCATACCGGCCGAGAAGTCGTAACCTGAGCCGCTATCCGCATCAGCAATGTCGTTATCCATTTGTGGTTGCGGCAAATCTTCAGGCGGCTGTTCAGGCTCTGGGGGACGCTCAGGCTTACGCTCCTTTTCCTGCACTTCTTCAGGCTCTGGTGTACGCACAAAGTCCAGCACACTGCCTCGCGGCGGCTCGCTCATTGCCCCTTCGCCACCGCTTATTAACGACTGCATCAAGTAAAACAGTCCAATAGTGACAAACGCGGCGACCAATAATGCTGCCAAAAGTCTCATTGCGGGTTACTCTTCGTCAGTTGCAACAGATACGTCATACACACCAGCGGCTCGCGCTGCGTCCATTACTTTAATGAGGACACGTGTGTTGGACTCTTCGTCAGCCTGAATGACCACAGAACCTTGCGGGTTCTCTGCGTATAAGCGCTCGATATTGGCCTGCACTGCACGCACATCCACCTGGCGTTTGTTTATCCAAATTTCGTTGTTATCACTTATCGCAACTAAGATGTTTGCCCTGTTTTTCTGAACCGCGGTGGCGGCATCAGGGCGGTTTACATCAATACCCGCTTCTTTCACAAAAGAGGCGGTAACAATGAAGAAAATAAGCATAATGAACACCACATCCAGCATGGGCGTCATGTCGATGTTGCTCTCTTCTTCTTCAATTAAGTTGGCAAAATGCTGTTTCATCGTTGTTTCCTCAGCCTCACCTTAGTGACGCTCTAAAAGTATTTTGTCTTCCAGTTTCATGCGCTCGCGACGGGTGGTGCGCTGTAACCAGGTGGCGGCGAATACACCGGACAGTGCGCCAACCATGCCCGCCATTGTCGGAATAGTGGCTTTTGATACGCCCGATGCCATAGAGCGGGCGCTACCGGTACCTGTTACCGCCATAACGTCGAACACTTCAATCATGCCGGTCACGGTGCCCATGAGCCCTAATAAAGGACACAAGGCAACCAGAGCTTTAATGACCGGCAAATTGCCGCCCAGTGCCAGACTGACTCGTGAAATCATTGCCTGACGAATTTGCTCTGCGTTCCAGGACGACTTGTCTTCACGTTGCTGCCAGCGTTTTAGCGTGTCTTTAACACGCGCACGATGCCCTTTCAGGTAGTAAAAAATGCGCTCGAGAATCATTAACCACATACTAAAAATGAGGATTCCGATGACCAGCAGGACTTGCCCGCCGGCCTCAATGAAATCTCTAATCGCATTATTAAACTCGATGAGAAATAACACGGTTACTCTCCTCGCTCTGAGCGCTCCGCAATAATGCCGGACGCCTGCTCCTGCAATATGTGAATCAGGTTTTTACTGCGAGTGTGCAAAGTGGCAAACAGTAAGGTCATAGGTATTGCGACCACCAAGCCAAGTACGGTTGTGACCAGGGCTTGTGAGATACCACCTGCCATCAGTTTCGGGTCACCTGTGCCGAACAGCGTTATCGCCTGGAAGGTATTGATCATACCGGTCACGGTACCCAACAGACCCATCAGCGGTGCGACCACGGAAATGATTTTGATGAACGTCAGGTTGCGCGTAATTTTAGGCACTTCGCGCAAGATACCTTCGCTGAGTTTCAACTCCAGCGTTTCGGTGTCGGCTTGCGGGTACTTGTCCTTAATAAGCATGACTCGACCCAGCGGGTTGTCCTGACTTGGCTTGTCTTTCTTAAGCTGACGCTTCACTTTGTTGCCCAGTAGCATCAGTGATACAAAGCGCTCTAACGCGAACAGCAAGCCAATAGCACCCAAAGCAAGAATGATGTAACCCACGGTACCGCCTTGGTCGATACGCTCACCTAAGCTTGGTGCCTGAACTAATAAACCAAGAATTGAGCCGCCTGTTGGGTCAACGCCGAATGTGACAATGCCACTGTCGGTTTGCTGGATATTTTCAGCAGTGTCCAGATAGCGACCTGAGGGTTGGCGTACCAGCTCAGCAACAGATCCGGTTGAGCTCATGCGCTCTAAATACTTGCCATTTGAAACCAGGTTAAAGGCACCAACACGAACGACTTCTTGTTCAGCTTTGTCGCCGTTGGCTGCTGTCACCTCAGTCGTGAATTCAGCGACTTTACCCGACTCGGTCATTTCCTTTTGCAGGGCAAACCAGACACTTTCAATGTCTTCAATAGACGCCAGTTTAGACGACGAGCTCATGTTTTCTGCTAGCTCCTCAAGCGCATCTGAACGGCCTGGGTACTGCGCTGAAATCACAGAGTTGTCGAACTTGCCTGAAGCATCATTAGCAACCTGCTGCAGCACACCAAACAGCTCTTTCAGTGAGCCCATGCGCTGAGTCAGAGTGTCGCTTAAGTTGCCTAAATCGACTTCGTTCTGTTCAAAATCAGTTTCCAGTTGCTCGGCGCGTTGCTCCAATTGGTTTCTTTGGGCAATTGCGTCTTCGAGCATGGCTTTTTGCTCTTGCTCTTTTTCGCGGAAACGCTGCTCGCGTTGCTTATTACTCTCTGACTGCGAGAACTTACCCTGCTCCAACTGCTGTAACAGCTGGTCTAAGTTAATTGGGTCTTGCGGCAGCGGCGCGGCGAGTGCAGCGCTTGAGGTCGCTGCCAGCGCAATAACTGAGAACCACTGAACAATTCGTTGTGTTAATTTCATTGGTGCGACTCCTTATTGGCCAGCGGCGCTGTTTGTGGCGGCTTTGTTAGCAAAAACGGGCATCATCAGCATGTCCGGTGCTAACTGTTTTCGGGCTATGCGGATAGCTTCTTCAACGGCTGGTAAGTGCTTACTATCAAGTTCTTGCCAGTTGCGCTCCTGCTGATTCCAGATACCTAGGTGCTGACCGTCGCGGGTTTTATAAATAAGCGCTACCCGACCAATGCGCAGGAAAGTGACGTCTTGCTGTTGGCCGTTAATCTCATGTTCTGCCGTGTAGGCTTCAATGTTGCGGCCGTAGTCTGCTTCTATTTGATAAGCTTCCATAACACGGCGGAACTTTTCAGAAACGTCGACGTTGGCGCGCTCCATCAGGTCGTTTAATTGCACTAAACGCTCGTTACGCTCGGTTTCAAGGAACGGAACGTCCAGTTCAACAAAAGACTCGAGCGAGTCGATCATGCGTAACATCAGCGGAGTAATTTGACGCTCGACATAACTGACCTTGTCTATTGAGTCATTGATGTCTTGCTTTTCCTCTTGTTGGTTACCAATTTGCTGCTCAAGCTGTGCGGTATACACTTTTAAACCATCAATTTCCTTCATGATGCGTTTATACTGTTGCAAACGCTCTTGCATGTTGTCTGAAATTTGGTCAATGGTCAGTTGTGACTGACGCGCGGACTGGTTAATTGAAGAGGCTTCTTCAACAACAGGCTCAAGTTTGTCCTGCTCTTGTATTGGAGCTGCGTACGCCGCAGTTGTCAGCGCTGGTAAAAAAAGCGCAGAGCTTAAAACGAAAGCGCCAGCGGAGGTAATGAACTTCATAAGTTATAACCCTTGTGAATTAATTTGTGGCAACTTTAGTGAGTTTTAGTGACAGCTTAATGACCAAAATGTGTCAGTTTTATGTCAATTGCTTAGGGCTGGGCGCTTTGCTTTATTGCGTTATGGGTAGCAATGATTTAGTTTAAGGTCATATTGACAAAAAATTTACATACACCTCTTTTATATGACCATCAAAAGTATTTCATCATCGCTGCTGACACGGGTTCTGTCCGTTTACTTTGTGCTGACGCTTATTGTCACTGCAGTACAAATTGGTGCGGAATACTTTGATACCAAGCGCATACTGATTGCCGAGCTGCAAAACCAGCAACGAACCTTTAATGGGTCTTTGACGCGCTCACTTTGGGAATTTAATAGTGACCAAATTGACAGTATCGCCGACGGCCTTATTGGCATTCCGGCTATTGCAGGAGTATTGATTCGCGACGACGCCGGTAATATTTTGGTTCAGTTGGGTGAAACCTCAGAAATATCTGACTTGCCCGAAGAAGCCAGTGAAGGAATTCTGCTTCCTGAGCGTAACGGTATTTTTGGCTACCACAACTCGCTCATTTTCGAGTTTTCCGGGCATTCCACCAAGGTCGGCGACGTTAGCCTGTTTTCAACGCGAGACATAGCCATAGACCGAATTAAAGTCAGTTTGGGCTTTATTATTGGTAACGCGCTTATAAAGAGTACCTTTTTAATTATTCTGTTTACGGTCGCATTCAGCCGCATGTTGAGCCGCCCGCTCAATGACTTAACTCAGCAAATTAAGAGCTTCCGCCTGGATAACCTCGAGCGCTCCCGCATTCGCTTAAAAGACCAACACAATAACGAGTTGGTACTTATTGAGCAGGCGTATAATCAGTTACTCGATAACATTGAAGAATATCAGGCTGACCTGGAACGCACACAGAATAAACTGAAAGCGGCAAACCGACAGCTGGATGAACAAAATGCGATTTTAGAACAGGAGGTGGCCCGTAAAACCTCCCGTTTGAGCCAGGTGATGCTGGATCTGGAGCAGCGCAAAAACGAACTGGAAATGCGACAGGAAAAGCTTGAACGCGAAATTAGCCAACGTCTTACTATGGAAAACACGCTGCGTCAGTCTAACCAGCGGCTTGAGTCGTCGTTGAACCACTTACGCGAAACCCAGCAACAACTCATTGAGTCGGAAAAAATGGCCTCGCTTGGTGGCCTTGTGGCGGGTATTACGCACGATGTGAATACACCTATTGGTATTAGTGTCACAGCAGCTTCTTACCTGCGAGAAAAACTGGATTCGCTGGATTCGGCTTTGACCAATAAAGAACTGACACAGCAACAATTACAAAAGTTTATAGAAGAAGGCAGAGAAAGCCTCAGCTTACTTGATAACAACCTACATCGAGCCTCTGACCTTATCAGTAGTTTTAAGCAGGTAGCTGTCGACCAAGCGTCTGACGCCATTCGCGATATTAATGTGAAGCGCTATATCGAAGAGCTGATTCAGTCGCTGCAACCGCACTTAAAGAAAAGCTCGCACAAAATAGAACTGAACTGTGCCGACGACTTATTTATTCGTTGCCCGGCGGGTGCGCTGTCGCAAATATTTACCAATTTAATTTTAAACTCATTACGTCATGCCTTCGACGGCATTGAGCAAGGTACCATGATCATTGATATTGAGCTGCGCGACAGCGAGCTTCATGTTGTTTATAAAGACGACGGCAATGGTCTTTCAGAAGACGCTTTAACCAAGCTCTTTAACCCATTTTTCACCACTAAGCTCAATGACGGTGGTAGTGGTTTGGGAACTCATATTGTACGCAACCTGGTTACCCAAACCCTGCAGGGCGATATTGACGCCACCAGTCAACCGGGTGAAGGGCTGACTTACACCTTTTCATTTCCTGTACAGGTTTTAAACTGACACAGACGCCGTTAGTCGATACAATTCAGGGTTTCTAATGCCGGACAGGAACCCTTATTTATGTGGTTTAAAAACCTTCGCTTTTATCATTTCAGTGAAAACTTCTCGTTGCCCGAAAACTTTGAAGAGCAGCTAGCGGAGCATAGTTTTCATCCGTGCTCTCGCACTGAGCAAAGCAGTTTTGGCTGGTTCTCTCCCTTTGGCCCAGACAACGAGACGTTAACCCATAGCGTCGGTAACTGCTGGTTACTCTGCGCTAAGCGAGAAGAAAAAGTGCTTCCCAGCACGGTTGTTAATGCTCAACTCGATGAAAAAGTCCGTCAGATTAGTGAAGCCGAAGGCCGCTCTGTGCCGCGCAAAGAAAAACAAAACTTAAAAGAAGACTTAATTCATCAGTTATTGCCACAGGCGTTTAGCCGTTTTCGCTTAAGCTGGGGCTACATTGATTTAGACCGTCAATTTATTGCGGTTGACGAGTCGGCGGCGAATAAAGCAGAAGATTTTCTTGGTTTATTGCGTGGCTCAGTGGGGTCTTTACCTGTCAGACCTTTCAGCCCGTCTGAGGCAGTTGAAGTGTACTTGACCGACTGGCTACAAAAACAAGACATTCCTGCCCCCTTTGAACTGGGCGACGAAGCAGAGCTGCGTTCACCTCAGGCCGACGGTGGCATCATTCGCTGTAAGCAAGAAGACCTGACTCGTGACGACATTCAGGCTCATTTAACTGCCGGTAAGCAAGTGACTCGGTTAGGTTTGGTGTGGCAGGAAAACTTGGAGTTTATTCTTGAAGCCGATATGGCACTAAAACGTGTTAAGCCAACCGACGTACTACTGGACGCAAAAGATGATTTGGTAGACCCAACCCCGGAAGAGAAAGTAGATGCCGACTTTGCGCTAATTAGCGGCGAAGCCGGGCAGCTATTTGATGATTTGAAAAAGGCGTTTGAGTAACGCGAGTTAGCCAAATAAGTCCAGCACCTGGTGGTAAGACTCTTGAGTCGAGTCTTGCTGCCAGAAGTCCGCGCTTTCAATAACCCCTCTTAATTCATACTCCACCACGGTCACATTTTGTTTTTTACCTGAGTTATTTCCTGTTAGTAGGCTGGCCAAATGAACAATATCGCAATAATTAACGGTAATGGCGTCGTCCAGGTTGGTACGCCCTTTATTATAATGCAGTGGCACCTGCACCAAGTTTGGTGTGAACTGCCAGTATTTCAAAATATTGGTGCCTAGCGGCGAACTTAGCTGTGAAATACATTCGTTAATAAACGTTGGGTTGGCAAAGCTGTCCTCAAATTCACTGGCCATTCTTAAAATAGGTGTTACCCCTATTCTGGATACCATGCCTGCCAGCAGAGAGACGTCCTGATGCAGCCGGTGCCCTATTCCGCGGCGTTGGAGGTCTTTCGTAATAACCACCGACGCTGCCGCAATTTGCCGACTTTCCTTAATGTATTGCTCTGAGAACATCTTCACAATGTCGTTGTCGGGTTTAAACACCTGCTCCATTGCCATTGCAAAAGCCAGCGTGCGAATTCGACGCATGCCAATACGTGTTAACGCCTGCATCAGGCTTTCTGCCTTGTTTCGGCCCCCCAGATAGGCACTGTTTGCCAGTCGTATTAACCGGGCTGACAATACCGCGTCTTGCTGAATGATATGCGCCAGGTCATGCAGATTACAGTCAGGATCGAGCGTGGCGTTACGCACTTGCTCCGCCGTTTTCGGTAGCCCCGGCAGGGTGAGTTCGTCACGCTGCAAACGTTCATCAATGAGTAAATAAAGCGCATTCTGCGATGCCATTGAGGGATCCTTTTTTATAGTTATTCTATTGCTTCTAGTCAGGCATAGAAGTAGATTAACAGAACTTTCCAACAACTCAATTTTACAAAAGTATCATTATGAAAAAATCTGCATTTTTTATTGCGCCGCTGGCGCTTGCTATAGCCGCCTGCGGTCAACAAACAACGACAGAGAGTGCCGAAAGCGCGGCTACGAAAAGCTACCAATTGGTTGAAGGAAAAGAGCAAAGACTCGACATTTACACCCCTTATTCATTGACCAGCGACTTATCACACTTGTCCAGCGACCAGAAGAAGATGGTCAGTTTGCTTATTGATGCATCGAAAATAATGGATAACCTGTTCTGGCAACAAGCCTTCCCGGGTAACAAAGACGAGCTGCTGGCTAAAGTTGAAAAGCGGGCTAAAGAATTCACAGTAATTAACTACGGCCCGTGGGATCGCCTTAACAACAACCAACCCTTTTTAACCGGCTTTGACGATAAACCTGAAGGCGCTAACTTCTACCCGGAAGATATGACCAAGGTCGAGTTTGAAAATGCGGACCTTGCTGACAAAGACAGCCTTTATACATTATTGCGTCGTGATGAAAACGGCGACTTAATGACGCTTCCTTACTCTGAAGCGTTTAATGATTCACTGGCTGAAGCGGCCGAGTTACTGCGTCAAGCCGCTGAGCTTGCGGAAAGCGAAGACTTTGCCAAGTATTTGCGCCTGCGCGCCGATGCGTTTTTAAGCAACGAGTATCAGCCGTCTGATATGGCCTGGATGGACATGACCGACAACGATGTTGATGTGGTTATTGGCCCTATCGAAAACTACGAAGACCATTTGTACGGCTACAAAACCGCGTTTGAGTCTTACGTATTGATTAAGGACAAAGCCTGGAGTGAGCGCTTAGCGAAATACGCTGAGTATCTGCCTGAATTGCAACGTGGCCTGCCAGTTGAAGACGCTTATAAAGCAGAAATGCCGGGCGCCAATGCCCAGTTGAACGCTTACGATGCAGTTTACTATGCCGGTCACTCAAATGCGGGCAGCAAAACTATTGCGATAAACCTGCCGAATGACGAAGAAGTTCAGCTGGAAAAAGGCACTCGCCGCTTACAGTTGAAAAACGCCATGCAGGCTAAGTTCGATAAAATTCTGGTGCCTATTGCCGAGCAGTTAATTGTACCGGAGCAGCGCGAAAACATTACGTTTAATGCCTTTTTCGCGAACACCATGTTCCACGAAGTCGCCCACGGCCTGGGTATTAAAAACACACTGAATGACAAGGGCACCGTGCGTTCGGCGCTGAAAGAACACGCTTCAGCACTGGAAGAAGGTAAAGCCGATATTCTGGGACTTTACATGGTGACTCAGCTGTTTGAACAAGGCGTTTTAGCTGAAGGTGAGCTGGAAGACTATTACACCACCTTTATGGCCAGTATTTTCCGCTCGGTGCGCTTTGGCGCATCCAGTGCCCACGGCAAAGCCAACATGATTCGTTTCAACTACTTTGCCGATGAAGGTGCCTTCAAGCGCAATGAAAAAGGCCAATACGCCATTGATATGGACAAAATGCGTGCCGCCATGAATAGCCTTTCAGAAAAAATTCTGACCCTGCAAGGCGACGGTGACTACAACGGCGTGGCGGAACTGGTTGCAACCTTAGGAGTTGTCAGCCCACAGCTAAAAGCCGACCTCGACAAACTCGCCGACGCCGGCATCCCGGTTGACGTCACCTTCAAACAAGGCAAAGACGTACTGGGCCTATAGAGCGGGTGGAGGGATTGAACCACGAGCGCTGAGGTCCATTCCCCCACACGACCAATGGTAGATAGGGCCGGTTGCTCACTTGTAAGCGTTACGAGTGTTGAACCTCCTGTGGCGGAGTGTCGAAGGCCAAGGATGGCCTTCGTCAAGCGTTCATGGATGAACTCGTAGCGTCTCCGCCACAGGAGGTTCAATGCTCAAGCGAAACAAGTGACAACCGGCCCTCCTCCCAGCTTGGCTATTGCGCGGTCAACATATTCGGTGTAGCATATATATGGAATATCGAATATATGGTGTTACCTGATGACGAAAGTTTTGTTTCTGTGTACGGCGAATTCTGCGCGGTCTTTAATGGCGGAGGCTATTTTTCGGCAGTTTGCTGGTGATGACTTTGAGGTTGCCAGTGCAGGTACTGAGCCGAAAAAACCTGAGCCGGGAGCTTTAGCGGCATTAGAGCACTTGGGTGTTGAAACGGATGGGCTGCATTCAAAAGCGCTTGATGAAATTAATCTCAATAGCTTTGATTACGTGATAAGCCTGTGTGATCGGGCTCGCACGGAATGCCAGACGTTGTGTGGTGACCAACACTTCATTGCCTGGGACTTCCCCGACCCGGTGGCCAGTAAAAAAGCGGATGCTTTTAAGAAAACGGCGCATGAATTAAGCGAGCGTATAAAGATGCTGTTGCTTATTTTACGCAAGAAAAGTGACCGTCCGCAGCTGTTTGATGCACCTCATGAGTTCTTCAAAATTATGGCTGACCCCCTGCGCCTGAAAATGATTCTAATGCTGCAACACCATGGTGAGTTATGTGTTTGCCAGTTTGTGGACGCGACTGGTATGTCACAGCCAAAAGTGTCGCGGCATTTGGCGCAACTGCGCGAATACGGCTTATTAGCCGACCGTAAAGATCAGCGCTGGGTGTACTATCGAATAAACCCGGCCCTACAAGACTGGATGGCGACTATGATTAAAACCACGGCGGCTTATCACGCGTCGTTGATTCCTCAACAAGTCAAGGATGTCGATAATGGGTGTGTTTGAACGGTTTCTATCGGTTTGGGTGGCGTTGGCGATTATTGCAGGAACCTTACTGGGCAATGTCTTCCCGGCAATTTTCGAAGTTCTGTCAGGTATTGAGTTTGCGCAGGTTAACCTGATTATAGCGGTACTGATATGGCTGATGATTTATCCGGTGATGGTGCAGGTAAACTTCGAATCTATTACACAAATTGCTAAAGAGCCCAAGGGGCTTATTCTAACCGTCGTTATTAACTGGCTGGTAAAACCCTTCACCATGGCGCTGGTTGGCTGGCTGTTTTTCAAAGGTGTATTTGCTGACTTCATTCAGCCAGAAACTGCGAACGAGTACTTGGCCGGAGTCATTCTACTCGGTGTTGCGCCGTGTACGGCTATGGTTTTTATCTGGAGTCAGCTGACCAAAGGTGATGCCAGCTATACGCTGGTACAGGTGTCGGTCAACGACGTCATTATGATTTTTGCCTTTGCGCCCATTGCCGCACTGCTGCTGGGTATCACCGATATTATTGTGCCCTGGCAAACCTTGCTGATAAGTGTTGGCCTATACGTCGTGGCACCGCTTATTGCCGGGCTGTTAACGCGCCAGCGGCTAAAGAGCAAAGCAACATTGCGACAGCATAATGTCGACTCTGCACTGCAGGCCTTTGATGCACGCATGAAGCCCTGGTCCATTGTCGGCTTACTGCTAACCGTAGTGCTGCTGTTTGGCTTTCAGGCAGAGGTGTTACTCACACGTCCACTGGACATTGCCATGATAGCAACCCCGTTGCTAATTCAAACTTACGGCATTTTTGCTATCACTTTTATTATCGCGTTGCTGATTAAGTTGCCTTATAGAATTGCGGCTCCGGCCTGCTTGATTGGTACCTCAAACTTTTTCGAACTGGCGGTAGCCGTCGCTATTTCATTATTTGGTTTGCAGTCCGGCGCGGCGTTGGCCACTGTTGTTGGTGTACTGGTTGAAGTACCGGTGATGCTCTCTTTAGTCTGGTTCGCGAATAAGACGAAACACTGGTTTAAATCATGAATGCTAAAACCCTTTAGATATAGAAGAGGGAGTTTGTTGTCTTGTAAGCGTTATGAGTGTTGAAGCTCCTGTGGCGGAGTGTCGAAGGCCAAGGATGGCCTTCGTCAAGCGTTCATGGATGAACTCGTAGCGTCTCCGCCACAGGAGGTTCAATGCTCAAGCGAAACAAGACAGCAAACTCCCCCAAAGCCCTATAATGGGCAGGTAAGAGATACATAAGGAGTCTTTTATGACGATTAAAGTTGGAATTAACGGTTTGGGTCGTATTGGTCGTTTAGCCTTGCGCGCGGCTTGGGACAACCCTGAGCTGCAGGTTGTTCAGGTAAATGATCCGGGGGCTGATGCGGCAACCTTTGCGCATTTGCTGAATTTTGATTCGGTGCACGGTCGCTGGGGATATGAAGCTGAGGGTCTGGACGACGCCATTCAAATTGGCGGGGAGCGAATTGCTTTTTCGCAGCACAAAACCATTGCCGACAACGACTGGAGTGGTTGCGATGTGGTGCTGGAAGCCTCCGGCAAGATGAAAACCGTGAAGGTGCTCAACGATTACCTGTCACAAGGCGTAAAACGAGTTGTCGTATCAGCTCCGGTCAAAGAGCCCGGCGCTTTGAATATTGTGATGGGCGTTAATGACCACCTTTACGAGCCTAAAAAACATCAAATAGTCACTGCTGCATCTTGCACCACCAACTGTCTGGCTCCGGTAGTCAAAGTACTGCAGGGCAAAATTGGTATTAAACACGCGTCTATCACTACTATTCACGATTTGACCAACACCCAAAGCATTCTGGACGCGCCGCACAAAGACTTACGTCGAGCCCGTGCCTGCGGTATGAGCTTAATCCCGACGTCTACTGGTTCGGCAACGGCTATTGTCGAGATTTTCCCGGAGCTTAAGGACAAGATTGACGGCCATGCGGTTCGCGTACCCCTTGCCAATGCGTCGTTAACCGACTGTGTGTTCGAAGTCGAAAAGGCCACTTCAGTTGAAGAAATCAACGGCTGGATGAAAGAAGCCGCAGAAGGTGAGCTAAAAGGCATTCTGGGTTACGAAGAGCGACCGTTAGTGTCGATAGATTACAAAACCGACCCGCGCTCCAGCATCATCGATGCGCTATCCACTAAAGTCATTAACGGTACGCACGTTAAAATTTATGCCTGGTATGACAACGAATGGGGTTATGCCAACCGCGCGGTTGAACTGGTCGAAAAGGTCGGATAATGCTAAGTCAGCTGTCGCCGGCAATACGGCAATATTTAATTGTTACCGGCAACTACTGGGCCTTTACCCTGACTGACGGCGCGCTGCGCATGCTGGTGGTGCTGCACTTCCACCAGTTGGGTTACAGTGCGTTAGAAGTAGCGATGTTGTTCCTGTTCTATGAGTTTTTTGGTGTAGTTACCAACCTGTTTGGTGGCTGGCTGGGCGCTCGCTGGGGACTCAACCGGACCATGAATATTGGGCTCGGTATACAAATTGTGGCACTGGCCATGCTGCTGGTGCCCAGTTCTATGCTTACTGTTATTTGGGTAATGGCGGCTCAGGCGCTGTCTGGTATAGCCAAAGACCTGAATAAAATGAGCGCCAAAAGTACTATCAAGCTATTGGTGCCGGACGACAAACAGGCTCAGCTGTATAAGTGGGTGGCGATACTCACTGGTTCAAAAAACACCTTAAAGGGCGTTGGCTTTTTCCTGGGTGGCTTGTTGCTGACGTTAATTGGCTTCCAGGGGGCAGTGCTGGCCATGGCAATTATGCTCAGCGTAGTTTGGCTCGGTAGCTTAATTTTCCTGAAAAAAGAATCCGGCAAAGCGAAGTTTAAACCTAAATTTAAAGACATTTTCTCGAAAAGCCGACCGATCAATATTTTATCGGGTGCTCGTTTTCTCCTCTTTGGTGCCCGCGATGTTTGGTTTGTGGTGGCCTTACCGGTGTTCTTAGCCAGCCAGCTGGACTGGAACCACTGGCAGGTGGGCAGCTTTTTGGCCTTGTGGGTTATTGGCTACGGGTTTGTGCAAAGCATTGCGCCTAAATTCACGAGAAATGGTGATAACGTACCAAAAACTCAGGCGGTAGTATGGAATGCGTTACTGACGCTGAGTCCACTTGCGTTAACCCTGGCGCTTTGGCAACAATTGCCGGTTGCCCAAAGCATTATTATTGGCTTAGGCCTATTCGGCATTCTGTTTGCCATTAATTCATCGTTGCACAGTTACCTGATTGTTTCATACTCACGCGCCGACGGTGTGTCTTTAGACGTTGGTTTTTACTACATGGCGAATGCGGCTGGGCGTCTGCTGGGCACCATTTTATCGGGTTGGGTGTATCAACAATGGGGGCTGGTTGCTTGCCTAATGATATCAACGCTGCTATTGCTATTATCCACGGCTGCAATTAGCTTTTTGCCCGAGCGGGAGCAGCATCGCGTCTGATATGTCAGGCTACGCCGATGTGGAAAGCACTTGTAGTTGGCACATTTTATGCTAAAATTCGCGCTCTTTTTTTGACCAGCCTCAAACCATAAGGAGCCACCTACGTGCTGACGCGTATTACGCCACCCTAGCCGTCATTTCCCTGTCACAGGTGCGCAGTAGGCTGTTCACTGCTTTTCTGGCCATATTCCGGCCACTTATACTTTATTGTGTTTAAAAATTTGGTGTCATTTAACTATGTTGAAGTCTATCCAGCAGAACTGGTTTTCTAATATACGTGGTGATTTGCTCTCAGGTATTGTCGTTGCTCTAGCGCTAATTCCTGAAGCTATCGCATTTTCTATCATTGCCGGTGTTGACCCGAAGGTGGGTTTGTACGCGTCGTTCTGTATTGCGGTGGTTATCGCATTTACCGGCGGGCGTCCGGGGATGATATCTGCCGCAACAGGCGCTATGGCGCTGCTTATGGTCACCCTGGTCAAAGACCACGGGCTTGAGTACCTGCTAGCCGCCACTCTATTGACCGGTGTGCTGCAGATAATTGCGGGCTACCTCAAGTTAGGGGACCTCATGCGCTTTGTCTCGCGCTCGGTGGTGACAGGCTTTGTGAATGCCCTGGCTATTTTGATATTTATGGCACAACTGCCCGAGCTGACTAATGTCACCTGGCATGTGTATGCAATGACGGCGGCTGGCCTGGCTATTATTTACGGCTTCCCTTACATTCCGGTTATCGGAAAAATTTTACCGTCTCCGTTGGTTTGTATTGTTTCTTTAACCATTGTTGCGGTGTTTTTAGGCCTGGATATTCGCACCGTTGGTGATATGGGCGAGCTTCCTGACGCCCTGCCGATATTCTTATGGCCTGACGTTCCATTAAACTTCGAAACATTAGCCATCATTTTCCCATACTCTGCGGCACTTGCCGTTGTCGGTATTCTCGAGTCACTAATGACAGCAACCATTGTTGACGACTTAACCGACACGTCCAGCGACAAAAATCGTGAATGTAAAGGTCAGGGTATTGCCAATATAGGCTCTGGATTACTCGGCGGTATGGCGGGTTGCGCCATGATTGGTCAGTCGATTATTAATGTAAAATCAGGTGGTCGTACGCGCTTATCCACACTGGTTGCGGGTATCTTCCTGCTCATTATGGTTTTGGTATTGGACAATATTTTAATACAAATACCCATGGCTGCTTTGGTTGCTGTCATGATCATGGTCTCCATTGGTACCTTTAGCTGGAGCTCTATCCGAGACTTAAAGAAGCATCCGCTATCGACCAATATCGTTATGGTGAGCACCGTTGCTGTCGTTGTCGCAACGCACAATCTGGCGTTAGGTGTATTAGTCGGCGTATTGCTTGCCGCTATGTTCTTTGCCAATAAAATCGGGCACTATCTGTACATTACGTCAGACATCGATGCCGACGGCATAAAACGCACATACCGTGTTATTGGACAGGTGTTTTTCAGCTCGTCTGAGAAGTTTCTTGCCTCATTTGACTTTAAAGAAGGTGTCGAACGGGTTGTTATTGATGTCAGTGATGCCCATTTCTGGGATATCACCGCCGTTGAAGCACTCGACCGCGCTGTGGTGAAATTCCGTCGTGAAGGCGCTGATGTCGAAGTAATTGGGCTGAACGAAGCCAGTGCCACCATCGTGGATCGCTTTGGTGTTCATGACAAACCAGAAGCGGTTGATAAATTAATGGGCGGCCACTAAAAAGGAATTCGATGATGAAACATGTTGTTGCTTGTATTGATGGATCTGCCTCGACGCAATCGGTGTGCGATTACGCTAGCTGGGCAGCGCTGCGGCTGGAAACGCCACTGACGCTTTTCCACGTATTGGACGAAGCGCGTTACCCAACTGAAACGGATATGACGGGCAATATTGGTTTAGGTAGTCGTGAGGCATTACTGGAACAGCTTGCAGAACTCGACCAACAACGCAGTAAGTTAGCGCTTGAGCAAGGGCACCATATGCTGGAAAGCGCGAAAGCTCGCGCTTTGGAAGATGGTGTCGAACAGGTCAATCTGCGCCAACGTCATGGTGACTTAGCCGAGTCGCTGCATGAAATTGAAGACTCTATGCGTCTGTTGGTTATGGGGTTACACGGCGAGGACACAACTCGTACTAACCGTGTAGGGAGTCAGCTGGAAACCGTGGTAAGAACCATGAACCGCCCTATTCTGGTGGCGCCTGAAGAGTTTACTGAACCGAAAAGCGTGATGCTGGCTTACGATGGCAGTGACTCTTCACGAAAAGGTATACGCTTGCTGGCTGAAAGCCCTATATTCCGAGGTTTACCGCTGCATTTAGTCATGGTTGGCGTTGACACCAAAGACAACCATGCCTCAATTGAGTCGGCCGCGAACCACCTGCGAGAGCTCGGCCACGATGTACGCTTTGAAATACGCTCGGGCGAGGTTGAGCCAACGCTGCACGCGTATCAGAATGAGCACAATATTGACGTGTTGGTTATGGGTGCCTACGGTCATTCCCGCATTCGCCAATTCCTGGTCGGTAGTACTACCACCAGTATTTTACAAACAACCAACTCGGCTTTGCTGTTGTTGCGTTAATTGCTTTTTAAGAGGAAAGAAGATGGTCCCAGACTGGGAAGAGTTAGAACTGGATGATCGCTTAATTGGCGTTCTTAAAGCGGCCGATTTAAACAAGCCGGCCAAGGTTCAACAATTAAGTATTCCACAAGCGCTCGACGGTCGGGACTTGTTAGTTAGCGCGCCAACAGGTACCGGCAAAACGCTGGCCTTTTTATTGCCCGCGCTGCAGCATTTGCTGGATTTTCCTCGTAAACAACCGGGACCGGCGCGCATTTTGGTGTTAGCTCCGACGCGTGAGTTAGCCGAGCAAATACACCAACAAGCCTCGCTGTTTTCTGAAGCAACGGGTTTGTCCTCAGTGGTTGTCACTGGTGGTATTAATTATGGCAGTCAGTTGTCTGAGCTGGAAAAAAGCCACGACATTGTGGTCGCGACGCCAGGTCGCCTGATGGACTTACTGGAAGCCGAACAATACAACTTAGAAGGCGTTGAGTGGCTGGTTATTGATGAAGCCGACCGAATGCTGGACATGGGTTTCGCCGCTACGGTAAAAGAAATGGCGTTGCAGGCGCGACACAGACAGCAGTCGTTGTTGTTCTCAGCAACTCTGGGTAGCTCTGGGGTTATTAAGTTTTCTAAAGAACTGCTGGAAGAACCCGAGTACATTGACGTGCAACCACCCAAGCGCGAGCGCGGCAAAATTGTTCAGTGGGTTCATTTGGCTGACACCGATGAGCACAAGCGTAAGCTTTTAGTCTCATCCCTAAAAGACTTTGACGGTCGACAGTTTGTGTTTGTGCGTACTCGTGAGCGGGTTGAAATAGTCGCCAATTTCCTGCGCAGTGAATTTACTGATACGCGTAAAATTGTCACGTTAAGAGGTGACATGCCTCAAAACGAGCGTCAGCAAATTATTAATACGCTGAAGGAAAACCAGAACATCACGCTAGTTGCGACCGATGTCGCTGCCCGCGGACTGGATATTGATAATATTGCACTGGTTATTAACTACGACTTACCGAAACAAGCGGACGTCTACGTACACCGTATTGGCCGCACCGCTCGTGGTGGGCAAAAAGGTACAGCAATTTCCTTAGTCGAAGCGCATGATGCTCTATTGCTTGGCAGAATTGAGCGCTATTTAGATGCACAGCTCGACAGACGTGTTATTGAGGGGCTGCGCCCTCAATACAGGTTCCCGTCGACGAAAAGGTCTAAGCCTAAGAAAAAGGCGAAGAAAGATACGAAAGGGAAAAAGCCTGTTAAGTCGAAAAAACCTAAAAAGTCGCGTTAAGAACGCGACTTTTTTAATACATGGTGTAAGCCAAAGTAAGCAATAACACCGCAAGCGTCGGCTATCCAGTCGTAGACATCGGCACCGCGTCCTGGTGCATAGCTTTGTGCGACTTCAATAGCCAAGCCGTAACAGGCTAAAAATAACAGCGATAACCGTGCAGACAAGGCAAAAGCTTTATGAAAGGTCATTGCCAACACAAAAAATATTCCAAAATGAACCGCTTTATCTAAGTAAGGTATACTTTGGGCGCCAGTCGTTGGAAATTGCCATAAAAACAACACCGTGGTGACGGTTAACAGAATAAAAAACAGCACTCTTGCCAGCATAAATACGTCTCTTTAGTCAGGCTTATAAACAGATACGTTGGTAAAGCCATTTTCGTGCAATAGCAACGCCTGCATACGGCTCATAATTCCCTGATCACAGTAAAGCAAATAGTCATGGCTTTGATCCAGCTCAGGAAACTTCGTGGCTAATTTAAAAAACGGAATTTCGATGACCTCTGCACTCACGTTCAATGGCGCAGCTTCTATTTCATCGTCATTACGAATATCTATGATGACACTCTGTTTATTGAGTTCCGCTGTAGTGTCCGGCATTTTCAATTCGTTTTCAGTTTGCTCAGCAATATCCTGCATACTCAACACATTCGATGCACGCACGACCTGCTCTAACAAATCCTGGTTCAACTTTGCTTCTTCCGCCTCGATAACTTCAGGCACAGCTTTAACCGTCGGCTTATTCGAAATAACCCCACAATATTCAGGAATTGACTTAGCTAACGGCTCGGTGCCTATTTTCTTCGCTTCGTCGACAATTTCCTGTTTGTCTTTGGTAATTAGCGGGCGTAGCACCAGTGCCGGTGTCGCCTGATCAATGACGCGTAAATTTGACAATGTCTGGCTCGACACCTGACCTATAGCCTCACCGGTGACTAAAGCCTGGGCTTTTACATAGTGCGCAACCCGGGCAGCCGCTCTTAGCATTTGACGTTTTAGTACAACCCCCATTTGGCCATTATCGACATTCGTTAAAATGTCATCGACAATAGGTGCAAAGTCGACACTAATAAACTTAATAGGGTGCGATGAACTGTATTTTTTCCAAAGGAAATAGGCAATTTGACGCACCGCTACTTCGTGAGCGTCACCCCCTAAGTTGAAAAAGCAGAAATGAGTACGTGCGCCTCGGCGAATAAACTCATAACTGGCAACGCCCGAATCAAAGCCGCCACTGAGCAAGGACAGCACCGTTTCCTGCGTTGGAATAGGAAAGCCGCCCAGGCCGTCGATACGTTCACCAATTAAATGAACCACCTGATTGGTAATTTGCAACTGCACTTCTTCGTCAGGTCGGGTTAACTGAACACGGGAGTTTTCAGCGTGTTTCAGTAGATAGCCGCCGATGTAGCGTTCAAGTTGCTGTGAGTTAAACTCGTGTTTACCCTGCCGCTTTACACGCACCGCAAAGCTTTTACCTTGCAGCCGCTTATTCCAATGCTCACCCACTAAATCAGTAATGTCGTCAAAGGTCGTTAACGGCTGTTCGATAACTTCCGCAAACCATGAAATGCCCGGAGTATGCCTAAGCGTTTCACGTATGGCGGCACGCGCATCATTGCTGTCGGTATCTGCCGCTACTTCAATGCGATCCCAAAGCCACTTCACATAAATGGACGGATGTATCGGCGCCAAAATTTTGCGCAAGTTATTGGTTAACACCTTACCGTGGCGTTTTCTTACGGATGCGCTTTTGATGGTAATTTCGGCGTGCAGACGAACAACAAACTTCATAGCAATATCATTAGACGTTGGGGAAAGTCGGCAATTATACGTGTCCTAAGCGCCAGAAACCAGCGCTTAGTCTATAACGTCAACCTGCTGCTCTGACTCTGCCGCTTTACCCTGCATCACCGATATTTCAACCCGGCGGTTACGGCGACGGTTTTCTTCAGAGTTGTTAGGCACCAGCGGTTTGGTGTCTGAGTAGCCCATAACCACCATACGGTCTTCGCTAAAGTCATCGACTTTTAGCATTTCTTCGGCGACTGCAACCGCCCGTTTGCTGGAGAGGTCCCAACGTGAGGAGTAAATTTCTGACACGACTTGCTCGTTGTCACTGTGTCCGGAAATAGTAATTTCACCTGGAATTTCTTTAAGGGCAGTAGCGACTTCCTGAATAATTGGTCGGAACTGCGGTTGCAAAAACGCCGACCCTTCCGGGAATGAACCCTGCTCACGAATACGAATAATGATTTGCTGACCATGCTGCTCTAATTCAATGGTACCTGCTTTAATTTCATTTTCGAGCTGTTGCTCAATGCGTCGCATAAGCTCTTTAGACACCTGAGTCATGGCTTCAGTGTTTTCTGACTCCGCCTGTTTTTCGTCTTCCTGACTGTCCGCTTCCTGACCGCCACGCTCGGTTTGCTGACCGCCGGCAAAATCGGACTGACCTTCCTGAAACTCCAGCATTTGTTGGGTCATTTCAACGGTTTGCTGCTGAATGGTTTCAATAGGGGTTGGTTCAGGACGCCCCGGACGGAACTCCTGAGCAATAACGCTAGTGCCTTTAGGAATGTCTTTCACTTCAATTTTATTCTGCACACCAAGTGCGTACTTCATTGAACCCGCTATTTGCTTAAACTTCAGCACGTCCATTTCTGAAAACGCCAACAGCAAGACGAAGAAACACATTAACAGTGTCATCAGGTCGGCGAACGTTGCCATCCACATGGGAAGTCCCTGTGGTGGACAGTCGCACTCTTCTTCTTCGTCTCTTACTGTTTCAGAGGCCATTATTACTCTTCCTCGTCCCCATCGCCGACACGTTTCGACTCAGCCAGGTAATTACGCAGAATACCTTCAATAACACGCGGGTTCTGGCCGTCCTGAATGCCCAAAATAGCATCCAGAACCAGCTGCTGATTAAGCTTTTCCTGCTCGGCACGCAGCATTAGCTTGTTAGCGATTGGAATAGCAATAACGTTAGCCAGAAACGCACCATACAGCGTTGTCAGCAAGGCAACGGCCATTGCCGGACCAATGGCTTTAGGGTCATCCATGTTGGACAGCATAGCCACCAGGCCAATCAACGTACCTATCATACCCATGGCCGGTGCTACATCACTGAGAATTTTAAAGACTCGAGCGCCCTCTTCATGGCGCGCAAAGCTCATTTTTATGTCTTTCGAAAGAGTTGTTCTGACAACTTCTGCGTCGTGGCCGTCGACCAGCATGTCGACACCTTTACGGAAGAATTTATTGGGGATTTCGGCTTCTTCCAGTGCTAAAAAACCACCTTTACGGGCAGCATCAGCCATTTCAACCGCAGTGTCGATAAGCTCTTGCGGGTGTTCAATTTTGAAAAAGAAGGCTTTTACGACAACTTTGCCGGTGCCCAGAAACTGGCTAAGCGAGAAGTTTGCGAGCGTAATGAACAGGGAGCCGCCAAAAACAATAAAAAATGAGCGAGTATCAAGAAATAGCCCAATGTCTCCCCCTAAAACCATCGCCACAACCACGAAGCCAATGGCGCCGATGATTCCTATGAGCGTTGCAATATCCACTCAGTTCTCCTCCCCAATTCTCGTTTTGCCATTCCAGCTACGCTCCATTCTTAAACAATAGCGCTGCTCTGACAAGCATCTTCTTGTTATGTTACACAGGAATAATGAGATCATCGGCTGACATTCGGGATTCTTTATCGGATAATTAGCCCTAACACACAACAATTGCGCAAGAAGCATTATGTCAGAACAACAAAAAGCCCCGTCGTTTGAGCAGGCATTAGAAGAGCTTGAGTCATTGGTTAATGAGCTTGAGCACGGTGAACTGCCACTGGAAAAGTCGCTGGAAAAGTTTGAGAAGGCCATTCAACTGGCTCGCACCAGTCAACAACAGCTGCAACAGGCTGAGCAAAAAGTGACGACACTCATGGCTGCTCAGGAAGACTCTGCCGATAATGATGACGGAGAAGTGATGTGAGCATTAATGCGTTAACGGCTGATGTGCGCGAGCAAGTCGACGCATTTTTAAAACAGCAGCTGGCGCGTCACTCTATTAATGAAACGCTTAGGCGGGCGATGGAGCATGGCGTGCTACTGGGCGGCAAGCGTGTCCGTCCTTACTTACTAATGACTATTGCCGAAATTTGCCGTGGCGATAAACAAGCCGCGTTGACGGCTGCCGGTGCTATTGAATTAATTCATGCGTATTCACTGATTCATGACGACCTGCCCGCCATGGACAACGATGAACTCAGGCGCGGCCAACCCACTTGCCACATTGCGTTTGACGAAGCGACCGCTATTTTGGCGGGCGATTCTCTGCAAACCCTGGCTTTCGAATTATTGTCAGAATGGCCGTTAGGTGGGTTGAAGGCCGAGCGTCAGTTGTCTATGGTGAATGCATTGGCTCGTGCGAGTGGCAGTGCCGGAATGTGTGCCGGCCAGGCAATTGACTTACAAGCCACCGGGCAACAGGTAAACGAGCACGAACTTGAACACATGCACAGACATAAAACCGGTGCTTTAATTGAAGCTGCGGCAACAATAGGCGTGCTGTGTGGTGAAGAGGAAGCACTAAAATGGCAGCCTCATTTTGAAGAGTTTGCGACCCATTTGGGGCTCGCATTTCAAGTTCAGGATGATATTCTCGACGTTATTGGCAACACAGAGCTACTGGGCAAACCGCAGGGCTCGGACACAGCGGCAGACAAGTCGACTTACGTTCAGCTATTAGGCGTAGAAGGCGCTCAAAAATACTTAAGCTCGTTGCATGAGAAAGCACTACTGTCACTCGCCGATATCCCTTACAATACGGCAAAACTCGAACAATTTTCTGACGTCCTGCTGAAGCGGGATCACTGAGCGAATGATACAAAATTACCCGTTACTCGATAAAATTAATTCTCCAGCTGATTTGCGCGAGCTTGCGCCGAGTCAACTGACCGATTTATGCGCTGAAGTGCGTCAGTTTTTACTGACCTCAGTCAGTCAAAGCAGTGGTCACCTAGCCTCTGGCCTTGGAACTGTTGAGCTTACTGTGGCTCTGCACTACGTGTATCACACGCCAAATGACAAGTTAGTTTGGGACGTTGGCCATCAAGCATATCCGCACAAAATTCTCACGGGTCGCAAAGAGCAGCTACATACCATTCGCCAAAAAGACGGTTTGCACCCTTTCCCATGGCGCGAAGAAAGCGACTATGACGTGCTTTCTGTTGGGCATTCGAGTACATCAATATCCGCGGTTTTAGGTTTAGCCGTTGCCGCGCAGCGTCAAAAACGTGAGCAGAAAGTGGTGTCCATTATTGGTGACGGCGCCATGACCGCCGGTATGGCCTTTGAAGCAATGAACCATGCGGGTGACATAAAACCCGACATGCTGGTTATTCTGAACGACAATGACATGTCAATTTCAGAGAACGTCGGTGCGCTGAACCATCATTTCGCGCGCTTACTGTCTGGTCGTTTTTATACCTCATTACGCGAGAGCGGCAAGAAGCTGCTAAGTCCATTGCCTCATATTCGTCATTTCGCCAGCCGTGCCGAAGAGCATATGAAGGGCATGATGGCGCCAGGCACAATTTTCGAAGAGCTTGGCTTTAACTATATAGGCCCCATTGACGGTCACGATGTTAATGCTCTGGTAGACACCCTACGTAATATGAAAGACCTGAAAGGTCCTCAGTTACTGCATATAGTGACGCAAAAAGGCAAAGGCTATAAGCCCGCTGAGAAAGATCCTATTGGCTACCACGGCGTACCAAAGTTTGACCCTAAGTCATCAGAGCTGCCACAAAAAGCTCCGGGAGTGCCTAACTACTCCGATATTTTTGGTCAATGGCTGTGTAGCACGGCTCAAAACGATAAGTCGTTGATGGCGATAACACCCGCTATGCGGGAAGGCTCCGGGATGGTCGAATTTTCACAAGCCTACCCTGAACAGTATTTTGATGTCGCCATAGCTGAGCAGCATAGTGTCACCTACGCCGCTGGTTTAGCCATAGCTGGTATGAAACCTGTTGTCGCTATTTACTCCACGTTCTTACAGCGCGGTTACGACCAGTTAATTCACGACGTGGCGCTACAGAACTTAGATGTGTTGTTTGCGATTGACCGCGCCGGTATTGTTGGTGCCGACGGCCCAACCCACCAGGGCGCTTTCGATATTAGTTACATGCGCTGCATACCGAATATGGTCATAATGACGCCTAGTGACGAGCAAGAATGTCTGGATATGCTAACCACCGGTTATCAGTATAAAGGGCCTGCTTCAGTAAGGTATCCACGCGGAGCCGGTGTCGGGCTCGAATTGAGAGACCCCAAGCCACTAGAAATTGGTACAGCCAAAACCGTCCGTGAAGGTGAAAAAATAGCATTCCTGAACTTTGGCACACTCTTACCCGAAGTTCAGCAAGCAGCAGACGCATTAAACGCCAGTGTTATTGATATGCGCTTTGTGAAGCCTCTGGATGCGCAAGCCATTGAAGACGCCGTTGCCAAACACGACAGTTTAGTCACCGTTGAAGAGAACGTAACAGCCGGTGGCGCTGGCAGTGCCGTACTGGAATATCTCGCCGACAAAGGCTTGTCTATTCCTGTCCTGCAGCTAGGACTCCCCGACGAGTTCATTAAGCACGGTTCCCAAGCCGAAATCCGCACCGAACTCAACCTCGACGCCAAAGGCATAGAAAAGCAAGTCAAAACCCGCTTCGTTTAAATCGAGGAAAACGCGAGCGCTGAGGGGGGAGGTTGTTCACTTGCTTCGCTTGAGCATAAAGCTTCCCCCTGGCGGAGACGCTACAAGTTCATCCATGAACGCTTGACGAAGGCCATCCATGGCCTTCGACACTCCGCCAGGGGGAAGCTCTATGCTTTTAACGCTTACAAGTGCTCAACCTCCCCTTCTTGCATACATCTAGGCCTGATAATTTAGAGAAATAGATCGAAGGGAGCGCACTCAAAGGTTCCGGGACATCCTATTGAGGTGTGCAGCGCCATGGATGGCGCTGCTCAAGCCCTACAGGGATGATGGGATGGACACCTCGCTTTACACGGCGTCGCAATGCGCCATTATTAAAGTGATGTGTT
>ENA-ORDG01000017-ORDG01000017.1-marine-metagenome-genome-assembly--contig:-NODE-17-length-85039-cov-6.069372_pt1 | contig 85039 bp, 77 predicted proteins | sample MGYA00248629_ERZ508524 | MGnify/ENA primary metagenome ERZ508524 (study PRJEB26194, sample SAMN05421901) | marine metagenome | isolation source: East of Rio de Janeiro, Brazil, South Atlantic Ocean...
ATCGTTGGTTGTTCATAAACTTTCCTCCTATGCTCAAATAATAGTCAGGAATTGTCTATGATTCTCGGTCCACTCCAATCTATGGCTATGAGGTGTCTAGCAAATCAGTGGCGATTCAGTTTACAGTCCAATGGTAAGCACCTTTTAACCCGGACAGAAAGTTGGCATAGGTGCTCTGAGTCAGGGGCGGCATAGCCGCCTCCCTTGGAGTACTGGGAATAACTGTACTATTATTAATTTTAATTAAGGATAAAAAATAACTGATATTCGGAAATATCTATAACTAACTACTGAGTGAGTTTACCGAGATGAAATATAAACAATATTACACTGTCGCAATCGTATGCTTTATGATTGCTTTCTCTTCAAGTCTTCTAGCGGAACCGGAGAGTTCGATAATAGAATTGAAAGCTGAGGACCCTCGGTGGTTAGTTCTCAAACGGCTACCTCAAGTTTCAGTGTTAGCTATAGGTGAAGTTGAAGACGGTTGCTGGGAAACTATTGAAGAATCCGAAAACGCAGTCAAGCTTGAATTTCAACGAAGTGGTTATGAACTGGTTAATTTTCAGAATCCTTTTGCTGCCCGCATAATATTGAAAGCCACAGGTTATAGAAGTAACGGGCTGTGTATCGCAAACTATGACTTCGAACTCTCTTTAAATTCGACGGTTAAGCGTGGATGGAAAAAAGGACCGGTCTTTCCTATCGATGAAAACCGTAAAAGATTCGAACTTACTTATAGAGAATATCAACAAATTTGGAATTCTAGCGGTATCGTATCTGGGCCAAAAATTAGTCAAACTCTAAAAAATACATTCCAATCTGCTTCTCAGGAACTACTGCTTGAAATAGAGGAGAGACAAGAGGCCATCATTACTGAAGCTATAGCAAATTCCGATGACATTGAAGCCAAAGAGTTCTGGAGAAAATTTCTTTGACTGCAACCGGTATCAATACCTGTGTTACCAACGGCGTAAAATTGATCCACTAATAACGGTTTAAAACTGATCCACCTGAGGCATGATAGCCGATCTTTTTATCAAGATAAGGCGGCTAGGATGTTAACTCAGGAGCAACTAGTGGATATTCATGTTTTACACCGTCAGGGACTGAGTAGCCGAGAGATTGCACGCCGCCTTGGCATGTCACGTAATACGATCAGGAACTACCTGGAGCAGCCAACAGTAACCCCGAGCAATGCTAAGCGCGAGGCGAGACCAACCAAGTTACAATCTTACGAAGCATATTTAAGAAAGCGCATTTAATAGCGCTGCCTAATGTTAAGTAGGTTCAAATTTAATCCTAGACTCAACTAATAACTGCAACACTCGCTTATAGCTTGTTGCAATTATTAGTTGAATCTAGGATCCTGAATTCAAATAATAAATAAAGCAAAGGAAAGCAAATTGGAAAAATCTGTAATAGATATGTCATGCCAAGCTAATGACATTGATAAACCTGAGATAGTGATAGCCTTCGTAGCAGCAGTTGGAACCGATATTAGTCACTTCGCCAATCTAATAAGCCAAGAACTATCCCTATATGACTACTGCACTGAAGAAATCAGGGTCTCCAAACAATTTTTAGATTTATTGAATGAGCCTCCTGAAAAAGCTACCAAGCTTCAGGAAATCGAGCACTACATGACTTTGGGTAACGAAGTTAGAAAGGTAACTGAAAACAATGCAGCGCTTGCGTACAGTGCAATCACATTGATAAATCAAAGAAGAGAAGAGCTATCAAATAAAAAAAACGAGCCTCTAAACAAGCATGCTTGGCTTGTAAGATCTTTAAAGCATCCGGAAGAAGTCAAAACACTCAGAGAGGCTTACGGGGATAGTCTATACATTATCGGCATTCACTCGGATGAAGAAGTCAGAGAGAGAAACCTTAAAAAGCTTAAACGGAGAGCAGATGACAAAGGTTTCGTTGACAAGTTAATAAGACGAGATGAAGACGAGCTCGAAGGTCACGGCCAGCATACCAGTGACACTTTTCATTTATCAGATTTCTTTATCGACTCTGGCGCAACACTGGATAAAAACAAGTATGATATCGAACGCGTGTTCCAACTTATATTTGATAACCCTTTTTTAACTCCTACTTTCGACGAGTATGCCATGTTCATGGCGTTTTCCGCATCCACACGATCAGCAGATCTATCTAGGCAAGTAGGAGCAGTAATAGCAAAGGATGAAAATATAATATCAACTGGCGCCAACGATGTACCAAGAGCATCTGGTGGTCTCTATTGGCCTATAAATACCAAGTCCCACGGTGTTATAGACGAGGAACATGGCAGGGATTATATGGTCGGATACGACTCGAATAGGAAAGTTTTAGACGAGATTATAGAGGACTTATTAAAGAAGTTAAAAATAGAAAACTCAGAAGAAAACAGAAAAATAGTCAAGAGTAGTAAACTAGGCGACATCACAGAGTACGGTAGAGTTGTCCATGCTGAAATGGAAGCCATACTCTCTTGTGGAAGAACTAATAATACAACTGTTGGAACTACACTTTATTGCACCACTTTCCCCTGCCACAACTGCGCTAAGCATATTATTGCTTCTGGTATAATGAAGGTTGTTTATGTCGAGCCTTATTCAAAGAGCCGCGCTTTAGAATTCCATAAGGACTCTGTGACTACAAGCAAAAGAAGTGATGAAAAAGTCTTTTTCTCACCCTTTGTTGGTGTTGGCCCGAAAAACTTCCTCAACTTTTTCTCACTGAAGCTGGGTTCTGGTGCAGTAGTGAAAAGAAAAGACAAAAATACTGGTAATAAATTGAGTTGGTCTAAAGAATTCGCTAAGCTGAGGATTGAGCCTGATGTTATGAACTACCTCTCAAACGAAGAAACCTCTCTACATATAGCTAAAGAGACGTTAGAGAAATATGATCAGGCTTCTCAAAAAAATGGAGAATAAAAATGTGCACTCAAACTAGAAAACAACAACTCATGGAACACCTGAAAAGTGCTGATGAAAAAGTGGCTCGTCGGCCTCAATGGCAAAAAAATCTTATCCAAAAGAAAAAAGATATGTTGTTTAAAGGCGAGGCCCAGCCAGCCTGAAATTGACGTCAAAACTAGGAGGTAACAAGTAGCTTTAAGGTTGTTACCTCCTATCGCTACTTTAGCAATAACCTAATTAGGTAAACTTCCCCGAGCCGGCTCTAGAATTTTTTCATCATATAACATCACTAAATACTTCTAATCCTACGTATATCCCTTCTAGGACTCTGACACGTCACCCAGATAACTTTCAATAAAGTTCAGGGCAAGCTGCTACACAGAAGCTACAAAATTTTATTTAAGATTACCTTAGTTAGTAAACACTATCATTTAAAAACTATAAAAAAGTGGTGGCCCCTCGCAGATTTGAACTGCGGACCAACCGATTATGAGTCGGGTGCTCTAACCACTGAGCTAAGGGGCCATTTCTGGTTGGAATGCTTGAAAGCGGCGCAGATTATACGAACTTTTTACCCTTTTGTCATGGGTATCAGCACGTTAAATCGCGATGTTTTTTCAAGTTTTTCGTAATTTATGTCGCCGCCCTGACTTTTTATCGCGTCTTTGATCACTTTTAAACCAACGCCATAAGCGTCCGGGTTTACGTCGTCGGTTTCGAACATAGCACCTAAGTTTTTCTTGGCTACGCCGTTACTTTCGTCGCACACGGACACATTCACAAAGTCGCCTTCGATATTTGCCTGTATCAGCACTTCGGAGTTAACCGGTATAAACCTCACGACATGCCGAAGCAGGAAGTCAAAAACAAAACGAAACACTAATGGGCTTATCGTGACACGAATATTATCGTCGACAATAGAAGTTACAGTAATGTTCTTCTCGCCTGAAAAGCTTTCATGATAATCCGCAATATCCTGCAGCCAGGCCTCTAACTCGAGGTCGCTTTTATCAAGCCCCTGCATGTCTGGCGACAGCTGTGAGAAGGTTTCGAACAAGCTCACAAGCTTTTGTACTTTAGGTTTCAGTTCAGCGCTATCACTGTCCCTTAGCCGCTTCTCGAGATTCTCCAAATTACTCAAAGCTAATGCCGCCATTGAACGTGCCATGCGACCGGCTAAGGTTTTTTCAGAGGCAAGGCGAAGCTTGTCAGCTTCTTTCTCGAGTTCTCGCTCAGCAGCCTGTACTTGTTGGCGTGCTTGATACAACAAAAGAAGGAAAGGCTGTATTTCACCTACTTCAGAGGTCACAGAAACAGCTTTACTGGTATCTTCAGCGTCATTCACAATGCGATCACGCTCTTTGTGCCAACGCCGATTAAACGCTGACTCTCGCACAATAATGGCAACACCAATTAATGCCAGCAACACAAATAGCACGCTTACAGTGACACTAAAATAATTTTGTACCGGCTGTATTGGGTGACTAAGCCATATGGCAAGCCCAGCGTGCTGTTTTTCCGGACATGCCACCACGACACGTATAGGCAGCTGCTCAGTGACATTTGCAGCAGCTTTATTATCGGCAATTGCCTTTCGGGCTGCGGAGCTTATAGCCAGTTGGACAGCTCCGGCTAACTGGCTGTCTTGCGAGTTACCACGTGAAGAGGCTACCGCGTAGCCCATGAATCCATTTTCAATGTGCCAAAAGCCGCCAAGCGTGTATTCCTTATTGCGAATAGACTCGCTAATAGCCTGATACAAAAGCTCGGGGTTACTAACCGCTTGCTGCTTACTTTCAGAAGAGGGATAGAGGTTACTAACAGTTCGCTGAACAGCCGCGCAGGTTTGCTCAAGGCTGCTTGTCGTTCGACTGATTAACTGACCGGATGACTGCCAATAAGTCAGCAGCAGACCACCTATCGCTATCGCAATAATAGCGATAGCGAACCAGCGATTAGTGCGGGTGTGGCTTGCGAGTGACTGCACGTTGCGTCACTCGCTCTTATTAAGGAAGTTGGTAGAAGTCGCGTGCATTTTGATAAAACACTTTATCAACAGCATCTGCACCACCGTCGGCACTTTCCAACGCATTCACAATGGTTGTAATGTCCGAAGGCTCAAACGAACGGTTACTGCGGGTACCTGGTAAGTCGGTGCCAAACATTAAAGCATCTGGGTTAGTTTTATATAGCGCTTTAACAGCATCAGCCACATTGACTTCTGTGCGACCAAAACCACTGGCTTTAATTTTTACCCCACCTTCGGCTAAACGACGCACTTGCGACAAGCCCGACTTAGCCATACCTAAGTGGTCAACGCTAAGTTTTGGGAGCTTCAGCAGCGTAGGCACCATGTCGTCAAGCTCGCGGCTATCGACGTAAATTTCCAAATGCCAACCCGCTAAGTCCCAAATACGCTTACCAAATTCAACAATACCTTCAATATCGCGGTGAACTCCACGTTTCAGGTTCACACGAACGCCACGAATGCGGTGTTCGTTCAGTTGCTGAATCTTTTCATCACTCACAGAGCCTGGTAGTTGGGTCACGCCCACAAAGTTGTCACCCAAATTTTCCAGTGCGGCTTTCAAATAACGCTGCTCAAAACCCTGGAATGAACCCGACACAATAACACCGCCTTCAATAGGCAGGCCACGTGTTAAATTCCGATAATCATCAATATAAAAAGGCTCAGGGATATGACCTTGGTTTTCAATTAGCGGAAACTCGTCATCGTAAATATGCAAATGCGAGTCAATAATACGTTTCGGCCAATTGTCACGGTTATTACCCATGCTGCCTCCTGTGTCAGAGAATATCTTACTCATCCAAGAACGATTTAAGCTGCTCAGAGCGGCTTGGATGACGAAGCTTTCTTAATGCTTTGGCTTCAATTTGACGAATTCGTTCACGAGTTACATCAAACTGTTTACCAACTTCTTCCAAAGTATGGTCAGTATTCATATCAATACCAAAACGCATACGCAAGACTTTCGCTTCTCGAGCAGTAAGGCCGCCGAGCACTTCGCGCACTGAGTTACGCAAGCTTTCAGAGGTCGCCGAGTCGATAGGCAGATCCAGCGTATTGTCTTCTATGAAGTCACCCAAGTGCGAATCTTCGTCATCGCCAATAGGGGTTTCCATTGAAATCGGCTCTTTCGCAATTTTTAGCACTTTGCGAATTTTGTCTTCCGGCATCATCATGCGCTCAGCCAGTTCTTCCGGCTGCGGCTCTCGGCCCATTTCCTGCAGCATTTGACGCGAAATACGGTTCAATTTATTGATAGTTTCAATCATATGAACCGGGATACGAATCGTACGCGCTTGGTCCGCAATTGAACGAGTAATTGCCTGACGGATCCACCACGTAGCATACGTCGAGAATTTATAACCACGGCGATATTCGAATTTATCCACCGCTTTCATCAAGCCGATGTTACCTTCCTGAATTAAGTCCAGGAATTGCAGGCCACGGTTGGTGTATTTCTTCGCAATTGAAATAACCAAACGCAGGTTGGCTTCCACCATCTCTTTTTTCGCTCGGCGGGCTTTCGCCTCACCAATAGACATACGGCGGTTAATTTCTTTAACTTTACCGATGGTTAAGCCGGTCTCTTTCTCAACGTCGACCAACTTATTCACGCAACGCTCAATTTCGTCGCGTGTTTCTTTCATTGTACTTGCGTAGCTCTCGCCTGAGTTAATTTGCGCGTCAACCCACGCCATGCTGTTTTCATTACTTGCGAAAGCCTTCATGAAATCGCGCTTAGACATGCCGCCTTGTTCAACGCTTAATTTCATAATAATACGTTCTTGCACACGCACACGCTGCATCATTGAGCGCATGTCTTTAACTAAGCGGTCGAACTGCTTTGGTACCAGGCGGAACTGTTTGAACAGATCGCTCAGTTTGTCAATTTCAACGCGGGCATCGGCACCATCGCGACCATGCTTGGCAATTGCCTGGCGAGTCGCTTCGTATTGTTCACGCAGCTCGGTAAACTTGGCGCGAGCGAATTCAGGGTCGATACCAGTATCTGATTCTTCTTCGTCGTCATCGTCTGCATCGTCGTCTTCGTCTTCCAGCTCTTCTTCTGGCAGTTCAGAACCAACGTGAGTAGCAGCAACAGGCGCTTCATCGACCTCTTCCGGATCGATAAAACCAGAGATAATATCGGTTAAGCGTAACTCTTCCGCTTCGTAAGAGTCCCACTGATCCAATAGGAAATTAATGGCTTCAGGGTATTCCGCCACAGAGCACTGAACTTGGTTAATACCTTCTTCAATGCGCTTGGCAATATCAATTTCGCCTTCACGAGTCAGCAGTTCAACAGTACCCATTTCACGCATATACATACGCACTGGGTCAGTTGTTCGGCCTATTTCGCTGTCGACCGACGCTAGGGCTTGAGCAGCTTCTTCCGCAGCGTCTTCGTCTGCTGCGCTCTCGGCCATCATCAAGTCATCGGCGTCCGGCGCACTCTCAAAGACACGGATGCCCATGTCGTTGATCATGCGAATAATATCTTCAACCTGATCGGAATCTACAATTTCTTGAGGTAAATGGTCATTAACCTCAGCAAAAGTTAAAAAACCTTGCTCTTTGCCTTTCGCAATAAGTACTTTCAGTTGCGATTGCCGACTCTGCTGCATACAGACGTCCCACCCATGACTGTGAATGTAGAATACCCAAAATGACCAGACAGTATAACAGAATTCAGTCTTTTAAGCTAGAAAAGGCTGACTAGCGAGTGTTATTTCGCCTTGTTTAAGTACTGTATAATTGTCTGGTATTCTTGGCGCTCTACCTTAGTTAATGCGCCCTCTTGCGATTTTTTCAAGAGTGCGTTTGCTCTTTGTTCGAAATACTGGTCTATCAAATAAATAAAAATATCAGAGAATTCCTGCTCAATGTTTTCTTCATCAAGCTGATGGTCCCAAAGCGCTAGCTTCTGCAGTGCTGAGTAATAGTCACTGTCGCGCCAGCTCTCAAGTACCTGCGCTGTTGTCATTGGCTTATTCGCACACTGTTTGTGAAGCTCAATAAACAACTCAACGCCATTTAGCTGAAGTGCCCGCAGTTCTTCCTTAACCGCTATTTTAGTGCCAAGCTGCGGGTATTGAAGCAGTAAAGATATCGCCTTTCTAATGGGCGTCATCTTAATTGACTCGGACTTAGGCCGCTTCTGATTAGGCTTGTCAAAATGTCGCTCTAACTGAGACGTTTCACGTCGAAGTATTTCAGCTAACCGTTGCATTAAAGCATCGCGGTAGTACCCACTGGCTATTTTCTCAATCAGTGGCTTTGCTGTACTGAGTAGCTGTGAGCGGCCGGCATCAGTACTAACGTCGATACCTTCCTGCAAGTGTTCAAAAAAGTATTCAGTGAAAGGCTTCGCTTGAGTTAATGCCTGTTCAAACGCTTCTTTGCCTTTATCCCTGACAACGGAGTCCGGGTCTTCACCTTCTGGCAGAAATAAAAAGGCCATATCAAGACCATCTTTTAATAAAGGTAGCGCATTTTCCAGCGCTCGCCAGGCGGCATCTCGACCCGCGCGGTCTCCGTCATAACAACAGACAACACGCGGTGACGTTCTGAATAGACGCTGTAGCTGTTCAGTTGTCGTTGCCGTACCCAGCGATGCAACAGCATAGTCAATACCAGCCTGAGACAACGCAACGACATCCATATAACCTTCAACAACCACCACTTGATCTGGTCGGCGCACAGCTTGTTGCATATGCCAGTAACCGTAGAGCTCACTACCTTTATGAAACAAACGCGTTTCCGGTGAGTTCAAATACTTTGGTCCGTCACCTTCAATGATTCGTCCACCAAAGCCGACAACCCGCCCGCGCCGATCGTGGATGGGAAACATAACCCGGTCACGGAAAAAGTCATAATGACGACCTTTATCGTTACGGTTAATGAGCTTCAGTTCGAGCAACTGTTGACGCTGTTTAGCACCTTGCCCGAAGGTTTTTAGCAAGCTGTCCCAGTCGTCCGGAGCATAGCCTATTTGAAAGCGCTTAACCGTTTCGCCACTCAGACCACGCTTTTTCAGGTAGCCAATAACTTGCTCCGAACGCGCATGATGTTTCAGCTGATGCTGATAAAACCGTGCCGCTTGATTCATTATCGCGACATCGTCCTGAGTTTGCTGTTGCTTCTTCTGCGCCGCTTGCGGGTTTTCCGGTTCCTCTCTGGGCACCTGCACCCCAAACAAACCTGCCAATTCTTCGACCGCGTCCGGAAACTGCAGACCATCGAACTCCATTAGAAAGTCGATAGCGTTACCATGGGCGCCGCACCCAAAGCAGTGATAAAACTGCTTGTCTTGGCTGACGGTGAAGGATGGCGATTTTTCGTTATGGAAGGGACAACATGCCTGATGGTTCTTGCCGGCTTTTTTTAGCGGCACACGACTGTCAACGACTTCAACAATGTCTGCTCTTTCGAGTAAATCATGAATAAAGCTTTTAGGGATCAAGCCTGCCATTGCCGTCTCAGTTTCAAGGTTAAAGAATCAACAGAAACACGAAAGCCGCGACAATAAGTCACGGCTTCCAGCACTTTACGAAAAAGTGAACACTCAAATTGTCGTTAAACGCTCTTAGTATAAACGAGTACGACGAGCGTTTTCACGAGCCAGCTTTTTAGCGTGACGTTTTACGGCCGCGGCTTTCTTGCGCTTGCGCTCTGCAGTAGGCTTTTCGTAGTGTTCACGACGACGAACTTCTGACAGAACACCTGCTTTTTCACAAGAGCGCTTGAAACGACGCAAAGCTACGTCAAACGGCTCGTTTTCTTTCACTTTTACGACTGGCATTAAAACATCACCTCGGATAAATTATCTATTTGATTAAAAATTAGCCGCTACTGGCTTAAATTGGTGCTGAATTGTACCGACTAAGATTCGGCTTGTAAAGTGTTATCCAATGTTTCAAAACCAATATCGTTGTCACTCAATAATGCCTTAACTTCCGACGATGCCATCAGCAGTTTTCCCAGCAAATTTTGGAACTCGTCAGGCTTATTTTTAAACGCTAACCCAAACTGCCATACCCCTGGTCCAACAATATCCAAACTTTTTACATGGAAAAGCCCAAGTGACAAATCGTTGCCCGGTTCAGTCACTGTTACGCTGGCTTGTAACCCGTCTTCGTCCTCCAGAGAAACCGGTTGAGTCCCTCGATATTGGAAACCAATACCTTTTCCCGATACATCGACAACGGTACCGCTTAATGGATTACCGTTACCCTCTGCATGATGCAGTTGAAGCTCTGCGCTACAGTTAACCGGAATGCGAGGAGATGTGCGTAAAGGCTGAATGTTCGCTTCTCGAGGATAACTCACAAACAATAACTTTTGCGGAAACTGTGTCATGCTGAGTAAATCGACCGTTCCTGTTACTTGCTCACCCGATGCAGCCACTGTGGTAAACGCAAATGTTTTATTCGCTTTTAACTGGGGCAATACATCCTGCCAACGATACTGGCGGGACAATTCAAGAATCAAGTAGTCGGGGTATTGTTGGCCAACCAGCGTGATGTTCAATGTCTGGTAGCCACCGTTTGACTGTAATGAAATTTGAGCAGGCTGCCGAAACCGATTGTTCGCCAAAACACCTTTGCCATTCTGCATTAGTGCTGTCCTTTTTTATTATTATTTTATTAACCATTCATAATAGCGAATATCTGCTACTTTTTAAGTAAATACTCGATATTTATCAGTCGATGTCAATTGACGTCATTTTTTATAAGGAAGGCTTTCGTTAGCTTGGATCCTGTTGTTTACCGACTATGCTCGCTAGACTCTGAATTAGCTAGACAGTAAGGATGCGAACTTGGCTATTAGTTATTCCAGAGACACATTCCCATACCCGATACCCGAACGTTACCAATGCGAAGGCCTGCTCGGTTACGGCGGTAGCGGCTTGGTTTATAAAGCTTACGACGAGAGACTTCAGCGTACCGTTGCCGTGAAGTTCGCCCGCTCACCCTCGTTAGTCAGTCGTAACCGTTTGGTTCGCGAAGCTCGCTTACTGTCTCAGGTTTCACACCCTTCATTATGTCGCGTTTATGACATTGGTGAGCCAGAAGTCACCTCTTCATCTTTATTCCTTGTCATGGAGTATGTTGAAGGGACTAGGCTCGATAAACTCAATAAGCACTTATCAGTTAACGATGCGGTTGAAATTACCTATCAACTTGCCAATGCTTTAAGCGCACTACACAAGTCGGGGTACGCTCATAATGACGTGAAAGGACATAACATCATTTTGTCGAAACAGAAGCAGTCCGATGTGCCTGTATTGGTTGATTTAAGTATCGCTGAAAACGTTTCGAGAGAGTCTCAGCAACAAGATATCTATCAGGTTGGTGAATTACTGCTACTTCTTCTTGCCAGCATGACCCCCGATGTATTTTCAATGCAACCTGTAGCCGATAAGCGCCGATTGCCGTCAGGGCTGGCGGACATTATTAAGAAAGCACTTGCCGTCGACTCTTATGAATCATTTAGTGACATGTCGGAACTGGCTAATACGCTAGCTAAATGGCGAGCTAAATCTTACAAGCAACGAAGACGCCTGGGCTGGGCAACGGCATTGACCGCCTCCACCCTAATACTAGGAGGGCTGGCTCTTACCGCTTTCAATAAACTCGACACTTACGAAAGCATATACAGTGCCCCGGTTCATCAACATTCGCACGGGCAAGTATTTGCTCATTATACTGAGCACTTAATTGAAGACGGCAACTTGGGTGAGGCCCAGGAGACTGCCGAGCTAGCACTATCACATTTCGACAATGCAATTAGTGAGCATGGTGATGATTTGACGCATCAGCGTGAACGCATTGAGTTCCTGCTCGGGCTTGAGCCCATTTTTTCGGATACCGAGTACACCACCCGGCTATTGAACGCTCTAAATAATATGGGCGCTCCAGCTAAATATTCCAGACCAGATGCCGCGTATCACGTCCAAGCCAGAGCTTATCTGGCACTCGCTAGAGTGAACAAAAAACAGGAGCATTTAAGAGCTCGCTGGGTTGAACAGGCCTGGGCAGCGCTGAGTTCAGCACAGGAGCTTTCCTCTGCTGAACATTACTTGCCTACCCAGAAAATGCTTGAGAAGTTTCAGTCCAGCGGCGGAACTGACTGACCGCGCTGCTGATAAAACGCCTCGACAAACTTGTCGAATGTATCGTTATCTAACGCATCGCGCATATCACTCATGACCTTTTGATAAAAACGTAGGTTATGGATAGTGTTTAAACGCCCACCCAACATTTCATTGGTTTTGTCTAAGTGATGTAAGTACGCCCGAGAGTAATTTTTACAAGTGTAGCAGTCACAGTTTTCATCCAACGGGCCGGTATCGGTTCTGTGCACCGCGTTACGTATTTTTACCACGCCGGAACTGATAAACAGGTGACCGTTACGCGCATTACGGGTTGGCATGACACAGTCAAACATATCGATACCACGACGCACGGCTTCAACCAAGTCTTCCGGTTTGCCCACACCCATTAAGTAGCGTGGCTTTTGCTCCGGCATTTTGGGCGCCGTGTGCTCTAAAATGCGCATCATGTCTTCTTTGGGCTCGCCTACAGACAAGCCGCCTATCGCGTAGCCGTCAAACTCAATGTCAGTTAAGCCTTTCAAGGAAATGTCGCGCAGCTCTTCGTACATACCGCCCTGAATAATACCAAAAAGCGCTGACTTATTTCCTTCGTGTGCTTTTTTAGAACGCTCAGCCCAGCGCAGAGACAACTCCATAGAGCTACGAGCTTCTGCTTGAGTGGCCGGAAATGGCGTACACTCGTCAAAAATCATGACAATGTCAGACCCAAGCTCGCGCTGAACCTGCATCGATTTTTCTGGCGTCAGTAAAATCTTCTCACCGTTAATTGGCGAACGGAAGGTCACACCTTCTTCGGTAATTTTTCTCAGCTCGCCAAGACTGAATACCTGAAAGCCGCCCGAGTCCGTCAGAATGGGCTTATCCCAATTCATAAAGTCATGCAGGTCGCCATGCTGCTGAATAATTTGCGTGCCCGGGCGAAGCATTAGGTGGAAAGTATTACCCAGACAAATCTGAGCCCCGGTATCTTTAACCTCTTCCGGGGTCATTCCCTTAACGGTCCCCAGTGTCCCAACGGGCATGAAAGCCGGTGTTTCTACGGTGCCACGCTCAAACTGCATGCGTCCACGGCGGGCACGACCACTGGTTTTATCAAGTTCAAATTTCATTGTCATAATGTATCACTTCAAAATTGTCTGTTTATCGCTGCAACAGCATTGCATCGCCGTAGCTAAAGAATCGGTACTTTTCATCAATGGCTTGCTGATAAGCATCCATAATTAAATCACGTCCGGCAAAGGCTGAAACCAGCATAATGAGTGTCGATTCCGGTAAGTGAAAATTCGTTATTAAACTATCGACCACTTTAAATTCGTACCCCGGATAAATAAAAATATCGGTGTCGTCGAAAAAGGGTTCGATATTGTCACTGTTTGAAGCATTTGCCGCTGACTCCAACGAGCGTACGGAGGTCGTGCCTACTGCAACAACTCGGCCACCATTGGCTTTCGTCTCTTTTATAGCATTGCAGGTTTCTTCACTGACCTTTGCGTACTCGCTATGCATGACGTGATCATTGATATTTTCCACCCGCACCGGCTGGAATGTTCCCGCACCAACATGCAGCGTTACATAAGCAAAGTTAACACCTTTGTTTCTCAGCTTTTCCAGAATATCGTCGTCGAAATGCAACCCCGCTGTTGGCGCGGCGACAGCTCCCGGCTCACGGTTATAAACGGTTTGATAACGTTCTTTGTCGGAGCTTTCATCCGGACGGTCGATGTATGGCGGTAACGGCATGTGACCATATTCTTCAAGAATGTCCAATACGGGTTCTTCATGCTCAAATTTAAGCTCAAATAAAGTATCGTGCCGCGCTAACATAGTGACCTTTACAGCACCTTCCAAAAGCAACTCTGCGCCCGCTTTAGGCGAGCGGTTCGAGCGAACATGAGCTAATACCCGGTGCTCATCCAGTAGGCGCTCTATCAAAACTTCTACTTTTCCGCCGGATACTTTTTCACCCAGTAGGCGAGCAGGAATAACGCGAGTGTCATTGAATACCAGGAGGTCACCTGAGCTCAGGGTATCAACAATGTCAGTAAACTGTTTGTGCTCTATCGACTTTGACTCGGCATTGACCTGGAGCAGGCGACTAGCACTGCGCTGCTCCTGCGGATAACGAGCGATAAGCTCGTCAGGCAATTCGAACGAGAAGTCACTGACTTTTAAAGAAGACGGGTTATTTTCTGACATACCTGCGCTTTTTCTGGAACACTTTTAAAGCGCGGATTTTACTGGAAAGTTGGCAGCCTGTCACTGAAACAGGCTGCCTTTTCATGGCTTCTTAATTGGCGAAGCTTATGCCACGCCGAATATCGCCTTCAGGATATAGAAGAAGACAATAGACATAATGGCACCCGCCGGCAGGGTCACAACCCAAGACACAACGATATTGCGCACAACGCCTAAGTTAAGAGCGGCAATACCACGCGCCATACCAACACCCAGTACAGCACCTACCAGAGTTTGCGTGGTAGAGATTGGCAAGCCAGTACCTGACGCAAGCACGACGGTAGACGCAGCGGCCAGTTCGGCAGCGAAACCACGGCTAGGCGTTAAGTGAGTAATACCTTTACCAATGGTCGCAATAACACGTTTGCCCAGCATTGCCAGACCGGCAACGATACCAATACCGCCTAGCGGAAGCACCCACCATGCCAACTGCGCTTTGCCACCTATTTCGCCGCCATTTGTTACGACACTGACAACAGCAGCAAGTGGTCCAATAGCGTTAGCGACATCGTTGGAGCCGTGGGCAAATGCCATGGCACAGGCAGTTACCACCATAAGTACCGCAAATACTTTCTCGACGTTGGTGTAATGCATGTCTTTGTCATCAGACGGGTTGAACTTAAGACGGCCAATGGCAAGTTTACCTATAACAAACACAAGCACAGCGATACCTAAAGCCCAAAGGTAGCCCTCCAGACTGCCTAAGTCTAAACCAACGTGCTTCAAGCCCTTTTTAATGGTAACCAACGATAGGACGAAGCCTGCAAGCCCCATGTAAAAAGGTACGTATCGTTGAGCCATTTTTAACGGGTTTGAACGATCAAAAATGAGTTTTTGCGCACTCATGAATATGAGATAAGCGATGAAACCGGATATCGCCGGTGTCACAACCCAGCTCCCCACAACACCGCCAACTTTCGCCCACTGCACAGACTCCATGCTAACGCCAACCGCCGAAAAGCCGACAATGGCACCAATGATTGAGTGTGTTGTCGATACTGGCCAACCGAGGTAAGACGCGATAAGTAGCCAAAAGCCTGCTGCCAGAAGCGCAGAAATCATACCGAAAACAAGAAGCTCAGGCTGATCAACAAAGTAGGCTGAGTCGATAATGCCTTTACGTATCGTGGAGGTCACTTCGCCACCGGCAAGATAAGCGCCGGCAAACTCGAAAACCATGGCAATTAAAATAGCTTGCTTAATGGTTAGCGCTTTTGAACCAACCGAGGTGCCCATTGCGTTAGCAACGTCATTAGCACCAATACCCCAGGCCATAAAAAAGCCGAACATTGCCGCCATGCCAATAAGCAGCATGCTGTAACTTGAAATAATATCCATAATTTAGACTCCGCTTAGACTCGCGCCAGCATCAATTCAAAACGTGCACCAACTCGTTCTGACAAGTCAGCTAAGTCACCCACCCAGTCCAAAATCCGGTATAAGAACATGGCATCTAGTGGGTTCATATCCAGCTCTATTTTGCGCAGGTCTTTGCGTAACTGGATTTGCAGTTTATCGGTGTCTGCTTCAATGGCATCAAGCTCTGCAATGAAGTCATCAACTAAGTCGCGCTCACGACCTTTAAAACCAGTTTCCAGCAAGTCGTCAAACTCGCCAATGGTCTCTCGGGCTTTCGCAGCGGCATCGATACAACGGTTTAGGTAAGCATCAAAGTCTTTAACCAGCGGCTCAGGAATGGTTAATTCACGACCAGTCATAAGACCTGAAATGTCTTTGGCTTTGTTAGCAATACGGTCTTGCTGCGAAACCAACTCAAGTAAGTCGGTACGCTCAACCGGCATGAATAAGCCACTTGGAAGGTTCAAACGGATTTTACGTTTTAGCTCGTCCGCTTTTTGCTCGTGCGTAACAATTTTACTACGAGCGGTTTCTGCCGACGCCCAGTCCTTAGCGTATACCGCTTTAAAAAATTCTTTAAGCGCCTCAGCGCAGCGGTGCACCTCGTCCATGTGCTCGATCATCGGTTTAATCGGGGACTTTGCAAATACCCCAAGGAATGAGTTCATTGACATAACCAGTTCCAATTTTTTCAGCTGTTGTTAGCTGCGCGAATGGTAGCGAAAAGTTTCTGTAAATGGAACCGTGATGTTTGATTAAATACTCACCGTCTTAGCTATAAGGAAATAACGGTTTGTTGCATGAAAAAGGCCGCAATGATCAACTCATTGCGGCCTCATAAAGCACATCAACTTCTGGCTCTCTTAAAACGTATAAACCAGAGTAACAGCCGTTTCCGTATCCAGCTTTTCAATGCTTTCATCAGATACGTTTGAGTTGTGCGTACCGCTGACAGAAAACTTCATTGCTAGTGAACTGTTAATGTTCGATGACAATGAGACTTCTGCTTTACTCTTAGTGTTGTCTTCACCCAGTTCAGATGACAGCAATGCATTGAACTTTGAGTTCTCGGAAATTTTCCAGTCAACACTGCCCGCTAAACGAAGAATCATTTGTCCTTCTGACTCAACAGGCGGCTCACCTTCTATTTGAATTGGTTTAGTTCGAGAGTAACCCGGACCAATTTCATAATCAGCGTATAAGTCTTCATCGTAACGATAGCGAGCACCGTAACCGGTTGCGACCGTTGCCTGATATTCGTAACCGCTGAACTCATCTTCTTCGTAAGAGCCGAAGATAAAGAGCGATGAACGGCTGTCCGGCGAAAACTTATAGTTGCTCTGCGCAGAGACAAACATACGGTCAGCGGTTTCTATCGACTCACCCGTTGACTGATCTTCTTGCTCTGCGGTGTAGTAGTCAATAACACCTTTGTGACGCCAGTTCTGGACGTCGCGCGATATATTAAGCTTACCTTTTAAGCTTTCTGTATCGGTGTTCCCTGACGTGTACAGAAGACCAAATTCCGCACTTGCTTGCCACTCTTCAACCGTTTCTGTGTCCATATCGTCAGCATCGTCAAACATAAAAGTTTGTGCACTGGCCGATACCGACAAAAATAAACTTGCAAATAATACTGATAAACGCACATTAACCCCTTTATTTTACAATTGCGTTTAATTCGCCGCTTTCGTAGCGCTGGAACATGGTTTCTAATGTTATTGGTTTTATTTTACTTGCCATGCCTGCACAGCCGAAGGCTTCATAACGTGCTTTGCAGATCTCTTCCATCGCCGTTGTCGCCGCTGCTAAGAATTTACGCGGGTCGAAGTTTGATGGATTCTCTGCCAAGTGGCGACGGATAGCACCGGTAGACGCTAAACGTAAGTCAGTATCAATGTTGACTTTACGAACACCGTTTTTAATGCCTTCCTGAATTTGCTCAACCGGAACACCGTAAGTTTCAGGAATTTCGCCACCAAACTCATTAATGACTTTCAGCCAGTCTTGAGGTACAGACGATGAACCATGCATCACCAAATGTGTACCCGGAATGCGACGATGAATCTCTTTAATGCGATCAATAGACAAAATATCGCCTGTTGGTGGACGCGTAAATTTATAAGCGCCGTGAGACGTACCACAAGCAATCGCCAGCGCATCCACATTGGTTGCTTTAACAAACTCAGCGGCTTCTTCCGGGTCGGTCAGTAGCTGATCGTGTGACAATTTCCCTTCAGCGCCAACGCCATCTTCTTCACCGGCCTCACCTGTCTCTAACGAGCCCAGACAGCCGAGTTCACCTTCAACAGAGACACCACAAGCATGTGCCATTTCTACGGTTTGCTTAGTCACTCGAACATTGTAGTCATAATCAGCAGGGGTTTTGCCGTCTTCCAGCAACGAACCGTCCATCATGACTGAACTAAAGCCTAATTGAATAGAACGCTGGCATACCGCCGGTGACGTGCCGTGATCTTGGTGAACAACCACAGGGATATGTGGCCATTCTTCAACCGCTGCCTGAATTAAGTGACGGAGGAAAGGAGCACCTGCGTACTTGCGTGCGCCTGCTGAAGCCTGAACAATAACCGGGCTGTCAGTTGCGTCCGCTGCCTGCATAATCGCACGCATTTGCTCAAGGTTATTTACATTGAACGCCGGTACACCGTAGTCGTGCTCGGCGGCGTGATCCAATAACTGTCGTAATGACACCAGGGCCATAAAAATACTCCTTTAAATTATAAAACTTGGGTTCAGGCGTCGTTTGCGCGCTCTTCTAAAACGGCCACTGCGGGTAAAGTCTTGCCTTCCAGGAACTCCAGAAATGCTCCGCCACCTGTTGAAATATAGCTTATCTTATCAGCGATACCATATTGATCAATGGCTGCAAGGGTGTCACCACCGCCCGCGATTGAAAAAGCATCGCTATTGGCAATGGCATCCGCAATGGCTTTTGTGCCATTTCCGAACTGCTCAAATTCAAATACGCCAACCGGGCCATTCCAAACAATGGTCCCAGCGTTAGTCAGCATAGAGGCAAGCTGCTCTGCTGTTTTTGGGCCAATATCGAAAATCATGTCATCGTCAGCCACAGCATCTACTGCTTTGGTTTCAGCCTTAGCTTCCGCACTAAATTCTTTGCCTGTCACTACATCCACCGGCAACGGAATGTCACCACCTTTCGCTTTCGCCTGTTCAACTAACCGATTGGCTTCGTCTGTGAGGTCGGCTTCATATAGCGACTTACCGACATTATGACCGGCAGCAGCTACGAAAGTATTCGCAATACCACCGCCAACAATAAGCTGGTCAACAACACCACTTAATGACTCCAGCACCGTTAGTTTCGTCGATACTTTAGAGCCACCAACAATAGCCACTAATGGACGTTTCGGATTTTCCAATGCTTTGCCAAGAGCGTCTAATTCAGCTGCCAGCAAAGGGCCTGCGCAAGCAACGGGCGCATATTTGGCAACACCATGTGTCGATGCCTGAGCGCGGTGAGCCGTGCCAAATGCATCCATAACATAGACATCACATAAGGCAGCTAGCGTCTTCGCCAGCTCATCATCGTTTTTCTTCTCACCAACGTTGAAACGTACATTTTCAAAAATAACCAGCTCGCCCGCTTCAATCTCAACGCCATCAAGATAGTCTTTGCACAAACGTACCGGGCAATCGAGAGCATCTGCCAAGTAGTCTACAACCGGCTGCATTGAAAACTGCGCATCGTATTCGCCCTCGGTCGGTCTGCCCAGGTGGGACATAACCATAACCTTCGCGCCGCCGTCCAACGCAGCTTTAATGCTTGGAATAGCCGCTTTCAGGCGAGCATCTGATGCGACTTTGCCGTCTTTAACCGGCACATTCAGGTCTTCGCGAATCAGTACACGCTTATTTGATAAATCCAAATCGGTCATTGCTATGACAGACATCTAAAACCTCTCTTCTTTAAATTCAGATTAAATCTGTTCGGCCATTTTGCGAGTCGTATCCAGTAACCGATTCGCAAAGCCCCATTCGTTATCACACCAGCATAAAAGCTTTACCAACCGCTTATGGCTAACGCGAGTTTGCGTACCATCCACAATTGACGAATGAGGATCGTGGTTAAAGTCGATAGAAACCAGTGGCTCTTCGGTATAATCCAGAATGCCTTGCAACGCACCAGCGCTATGCTCTTTGAGCACTTTATTGACCATTTCCAGCGTCGCGTCACTATTTAGCGTAACGCTTAAGTCCATTGCGGTCACATTGGTGGTTGGCACCCGCACAGCAATGGCTTCAAAGCGCCCTTCTAAGTGCGGCAATATACGCTCAATGCCGCGCGCTAATTTTGTATCGACCGGAATAATGGACCGGCCTGCGGCACGCGTACGCCGTAAGTCCGGATGATAAGCATCTATAACTTGCTGGTCGTGCATTGCCGAGTGAATCGTAGTGATAGCACCTGAGTCTATACCAAAAACGTCATCCAGCACTTTAATAACCGGGACAATACAGTTCGTGGTACAAGAGCCGTTGGAAATCACTTTATGTTCGGGTGAAAGTTCGTTTTCATTCACGCCGTAAATAGCGGTAAAGTCGACGTCAGGTTTCCCCGGGTGCGAGAACAGTACCCGCTTAACACCTTGCTTTAAGTAACGTTGCCCGTCTTCCTGACTTCCGTAAACCCCCGTGCAGTCAACAACAAAGTCAAGGTTATGAGATGACCAGTCGATACCGTCAATGTCGGTTTCATGAGTCAGCACAATGTCATCACCGGCAACGTTCAGCTTATCGTCAGACTGTGTCACTTTGAAACCAAAGCGACCATGACTCGAGTCATATTTTAACAAATGGGCTATCGCTTCCGACGCCGCAGGCTCGTTAATCAAAGTGACTTGAATACTATCTCGGTAATTATTTTCGTACAGTGCACGCAAAAAGCTTCGGCCAATACGACCGAAGCCATTAATTGCGATACGAACAGCTTTGCTCATTTACGCGTCCAATAAACGTTTGGCAGCGGCCACAGCGCTTTCAGCGGTAATGCCAAAGTGCTTGTATAAATCACCGGCAGGCGCTGACTCACCAAAAGTGGTCATGCCTATTACTTCACCGTTTAAGCCAACATACTTCAGCCAAAAGTCGGTAATACCCGCTTCAATTGCAACACGGCGTGTTACGTTTGCCGGTAAGACCGACTCTTTATATTCAGCGCTTTGAATATCAAACACATTAGTCGATGGCATTGAAACAACGCGCGCCTTACGCCCTTCTTTAGAGAGTTGCTCATAGGCTTCAACGGCCAAATCCACTTCCGAGCCAGTCGCAATGAAAATAATTTCAGGCTGACCTTCACAGTCTTTCAGGATGTAACCACCACGAGCAATACTTGCTACTTGCTCTTCGTCACGCTCTTGCTGCTGCATTCCCTGACGACTAAACACCAATGCCGACGGTGTTTTACTGCTTTGTATTGCTGCCCCCCAGGCTACTGCGGTTTCCACAGGGTCGCATGGGCGCCAGCATTGCAGGTTCGGTGTTTGACGTAAGTTTGCTAACTGTTCAACCGGTTGGTGTGTGGGGCCATCTTCACCCAGTCCAATAGAGTCGTGGGTGTATACAAAGATACTCGGCTGTTTCATTAACGCCGCCATACGAACCGCATTACGTGCGTATTCCATAAACATCAGGAAGGTCGCACCATAAGCTTTGAAGCCACCGTGCAGTGTCACACCGTTCATAATGGCTGACATACCAAACTCGCGCACGCCGTAGTAAACATAGTTGCCACTAGCGTCGTCTGCGGTAACGCCCTTGGCACCGTCCCATAACGTCAGGTTAGAGCCGGCTAAGTCAGCTGAACCGCCTAACAGTTCCGGCAATTTTGGACCCATCTCATTTAATACATTCAGCGACGCTTTACGCGTTGCAATGGCTTCCGGTGCGTTCTGTAGTTTTTGTGCGTAGTCAAAAACGGTTGTCGAGAAGTTTTCCGGCAGCTCGCCATTCAGACGGCGTTTCAACTCTTTTGCGAGCTCAGGGTACTCTTGTTCATAAGCCACCCAACGCTTGTTCCACGATGACTCCACCGCTGCGCCTTTGTCTTTTGCTGACCACTGCTGATACACATCCGCAGGAATTTCAAAGGCATCGTGCGACCAGTTCAACTGTTTGCGAGTAGCTGCAATTTCATCGTCACCCAGAGGTGCGCCATGACAGCTTTCAGAGCCTTGCTTATTCGGCGAACCAAAACCGATAACAGTTTTACAGATAATCAGTGTTGGCTTCTCAGTTTCTGAGCGTGCTTCTTCAATAGCCTGTGTAATTGCTTGTGCGTCATGACCGTCAACCGCTTCAATAACCTGCCAACCATAAGACTCAAAGCGCTTAGCAGTATTATCGGTAAACCAGCCTTCAACTTCACCGTCAATTGAAATACCGTTGTCGTCGTAAAACGCAATCAGCTTGCCAAGACCCAGAGTGCCTGCCAGCGAGCAAACCTCGTGAGAAATACCTTCCATCAAGCAGCCGTCACCCAGGAATGTGTATGTGTGATGGTCGATAATATTGTGGTTTTCGCGATTAAATTGTGCCGCAAGTACTTTCTCTGCCAACGCCATACCAACAGCATTAGCAATACCCTGACCCAAAGGGCCGGTCGTCGTTTCAATACCAGGGGTATAACCATACTCGGGGTGGCCAGGGGTTTTAGAATCCAGCTGACGGAATTGTTTTAAATCATCAATGCTTAAGTCGTAACCCGTCAAATGCAGCAATGAGTATATCAACATAGAGCCATGACCGTTCGACAGCACAAAGCGGTCGCGATCAGCCCAGTCCGGGTTATTCGGGTTATGCTTTAGGTAGTCACGCCACAGCACTTCTGCGATATCTGCCATGCCCATTGGCGCGCCGGGGTGTCCCGACTTGGCTTTTTGAACTGCGTCCATGCTGAGTGCACGGATGGCATTGGCGAGATATTGACGATCTGACATGAAAAACCCCCTGAGGATGAAGAGCAACTTGCGATGCGCGTATTCTCCACATTTCAGGGGGTACAAGCAAATTTATTGGTTAATTTCTGGCTAAATATCGGCCTGTAAATCGGCAGCTTTGTCCGTTTGTTCCCATGGCAAGCCATCACGACCAAAGTGCCCGTATGCCGCTGTTTGCTTATAAATAGGACGCTCTAAGTCGAGCATTTTAATTAAGCCATAAGGACGTAAATCAAAATGACGGCGCACCAGTGCAATTAATTGCTCCTCTGAGTGCTTAGACGTACCGAAGGTATCAATGCTAATAGAGGTCGGTTCAGCAACACCAATAGCGTAAGAAATTTGCAATTCGCAACGCTCTGCTAAACCGGCTGCAACCAGGTTTTTAGCAACATAGCGGGCAGCATAAGCCGCACTACGGTCAACTTTTGACGGGTCTTTACCTGAGAAAGCACCACCACCGTGACGTGCCATACCGCCATAGGTGTCGACAATGATCTTACGACCCGTCAAACCACAGTCACCCATAGGTCCGCCAACAACAAAGCGTCCGGTTGGGTTAATATGGAATTGCGTGTCTTTGGAAATCCACTGCTCCGGCAATACCGGTTTAATAATTTCTTCCATCACCGCTTCACGCAAAGTTTCCTGAGTAATGTCTTCTCTGTGTTGCGTTGACAGAACCACGGTATCAATGGCGACGGGCTTGCCGTTCTCATAAACAAAAGTCAGCTGGCTTTTAGCGTCAGGGCGTAACCAGTCCAGCGTGCCGTTGTTACGCACTTCCGACTGACGTTGCATCACTCGATGCGCATAAGTAATTGGTGCAGGCATTAGAACGGAGGTTTCGTTCGAGGCATAGCCAAACATCAGTCCCTGGTCACCTGCGCCCTGTTCTTCAGGGTGAGCACGGTCGACGCCCTGATTAATATCGCCACTTTGCTTGCCTATGGCGTTTAAAACCGCACATGACGCACCGTCAAAACCCATATCGGAATGTCGATAGCCGATGTCTTTGACGGTTTGACGAGCCAGGTCTTCAACATCAACCCAAGCTTTTGTTGAAATTTCACCGCCAACCAGCACCATGCCGGTTTTAACGTAAGTTTCACAAGCAACACGGGCTTTAGGATCTTTTGCTAAAATGGCGTCTAAAACCGCATCAGATATCTGGTCGGCAATTTTGTCCGGATGCCCTTCGGACACTGACTCTGAAGTAAACAGGTGACGTGACATATGCCCACTATTCCTTTATTTTGATGAAATCACTCAATACTGGTTGCATAATGTAACCGATCACTCTGTTTTTTTCTACTTCTGGACGTCTAAAAGTCCGAATAAGGCAAATAGCATGCGAGTACCGCGGATCTATCACCCTGATCCCATCGACCTAAACGTTGAAGCCGAACTGAGTGCTGACGGTTTTCAACACTTGATCAAAGTGCTGCGTTTAAACGTAAACGATAGCATTGTCCTGTTCAATGGGGACGGCAAAAACTACCCGGCAACCATCACTCATGTTGCGAAAAAGTCTGCGTCCTTTAAGGCAACCGCAGCCGAAGCGAACGATATTGAATCTCCGGTTCATGTGCACTTAGGACAAGTTATTTCGCGTGGCGACCGTATGGACTTCGTGTTGCAAAAATCAGTGGAACTGGGGGTCAGCGAAATTACGCCGTTGTTTAGCGAACGCTGCGGCGTAAAGCTCAGCGGTGTCAGGCTCGAAAAAAAACAGCAACAATGGCAGAAAATAGTGCGCTCGGCTTGTGAGCAGTGCGGCCGCAGTGTAGTACCGGACGTTAAACCGGCACAGACGCTGGAAAACTTTATAAACAACAGCTTTGACGGCTTGCGGTTAACGCTCGATCCAACAGCAGAACAGCCGCTGTCATCTTATACTCAAGCTGACAAGGGTATTCAGTTACTGATTGGTCCCGAAGGCGGTTTTACCGATGACGAAGTCAGCAACGCGGCAAGCCAGGGCTTTAAACCCATGAAGTTAGGCCCAAGAATATTAAGAACAGAAACCGCAGCGCTCTCTGCTTTAACCGCTGTGCAGTATCAGTTTGGCGATTTACGCTAAAGGAGTTTATATGAAAAAGTTAGCAATGGTGATGGACCCTATCGCCGACGTAAAGACCGAGAAAGATACCAGCTTCCGCTTATTACTCGAGGCACAAGCGCGCGGTTATCAATGCTTCTACCTGGAGCTGGGCGACTTAGTTATCGACAACGGAAACCCGATGGCGTTCGCACAGGAGGTCACTGTCCGCGACCAAAAAACTGACTTTTATGACCTTGGTGACAGCGAATACCTGCCTTTGGAAAGCTTCGATGTCATTATGATGCGCAAAGATCCGCCGTTTGACAGCGAATTCCTTTATGCCACGCACATATTAGAGCTTGCCGAACATCGTGGCAGCCTGGTAGTGAATAAGCCGCAAAGCCTTCGTGACTGTAATGAAAAGCTGTTCACCTCGTGGTTTGCGGACGCTATTGCTGACACCGTGGTCAGTGCCCGTGCTGACGTTATAAAAGCATTCCACAAAAAGCACGGCGATGTCATTTTGAAGCCGTTGGACGGCATGGGCGGCGCTTCAATTTTTAAAGTCACCGAAGACGGTAACAACCTGAGCGTTATTATTGAGACCCTCACCGAGAAAGGCCAGCGCTACGCCATGGCTCAGAAATATTTGCCGGAAATTAAAGACGGTGACAAGCGCATTCTGATTATTGATGGTGAGCCGGTGCCTTACTCATTAGCTCGTATTCCCAGCGCCGGTGAAACTCGCGGTAATTTAGCGGCAGGCGGCAGCGGTCGCGCACAGCCGCTTTCCGACAGTGACTGGGCGCTAGCACGTAAAGTTGGACCTGAACTGAAAAAAAGAGGCCTTATTTTGGTTGGTCTGGATGTCATTGGCGACCGTATAACAGAAATAAACGTAACCAGCCCAACCTGCATGCGGGAAATTGAAAACGCTTACGATATCAATATTGCCGAATTGGTGTTTGAAGCTGCCGAGTCGAAATTAAATTGAATTTCCTCTTTGCGCCCCCATATCGAAAGTAGAGATTATCGTTAAGGAGTCGGTGAATCGATGAACAGCTTACAAAACCATTTTTTGATAGCAACACCCATGCTAAACGATCCAGCGTTTAAACGGACCGTTACCTACATTTGTGAGCACAATGAAGAGGGCGCTATGGGGCTGGTCATTAACCAGCCTGCGGAGCTCAGCGTAACATCGTTACTGGATAAATTAGAAATTGTTTACCCGGATAACAACGAGTATCTGCAAGGCCAGGTTTATCAAGGCGGCCCTGTCGGTCGCGAGCGTGGTTTTGTCATTCACCCTCCACAAGACAATTGGCGCGCCAGCTTAAAAATGAGCGACGATATTATGGTCACCACATCGCGTGATATTTTGGAGGCGCTGGGCTCCTCGGCCGCACCGCAGCACTTTTTGCTGACACTGGGTTACGCGGGTTGGGAAGCAGGCCAACTAGAAGAGGAAATGGAAGAGAACTCTTGGTTAGCGATACCTGCCGACCCTGAGCTTTTATTCAATACTCCTGTCAGTGAACGGTGGCAAAAAGCAACCGAGAAGCTCGGTTTCGATGTTTGGAAATTGGCGCCTGACGTAGGACACGCATGAGCACAATAATTGGCTTTGACTTTGGCACCAAAAGTATCGGAGTCGCCGTTGGTCAAAGTGTTACCGGGACAGCGTCACCGCTTAGCGCTTTAAAAGCCAAAGACGGCATTCCTAACTGGGACGCTATAGAGCAGTTATTTAAAGAGTGGCAGCCAGAGCGCCTGGTTGTGGGGCTACCTTTAAATATGGATGGTAGCGAGCAACCACTGACCCAACGTGCCAAAAAGTTCGGTAATCGCTTACATGGACGTTTCGGCTTGCCCGTATCTTTTCAAGACGAACGGTTGACTTCAACGGCTGCACGCGAAGAGCTATTTAACAGCGGCGGCTATAAAAAGCTCGAAAAAGGACTTGTCGATAGTCAAGCCGCACTGCTAATTGTCGAGGATTTCTTGAGCAATTCTTTGCCAACCAGCGATAATTCGTTATAGTGTGCTCAGTAATCAGTTGATGTGACAGGAGCTGACCTTGTTTGGTAACGAAGAACCGTATTCAGTTACGGGCAATACAATTCTCTTAAAAGATGAAAATAAAAAACTTCTCTTAATTACTGGGCCTAAATACGACAACATTCTCGTATCGCGCAGTGGCGTTGAGTTTACTGACCTTCCGCCAGAGCGTAGACCGGGGCTTAGACTGGTGTCTTTATTAGAAGTCTTTAAGAAAGAAAAAACCTACTTTTTTGTCCGTGCGGGCGGTGTCGAGTACCAAATCGACCTTAAATTCGAAGAAAGCCCCATTACGGAAATGAAGTTTTAAGGACGTTAAGGAAGCCAGCGTGACACATCATAACGGTGCGTTTTTCTGGCTTTCTCTCAGTTTTTTACTGTTATTTTCCTCGAGCAGCCTTGCTCAATCTTTTTTTCAGCTTGATGAAAAAGACAACCAACTCCACTTTTCGTATCACTGGGACGACTTCGATGGTAATCAAAACGCCATAGAGTTTTCCGCCCACAAAAAAGACTTCCTGGAACCCTTAAAGCGTTACCGAGGATTTAATCGTGAACGCAGTCAGCGTGAATTAAGCCGCCAGCTCAATCGATACATTCGCCAGCAAAATTGGCGAGGTATTCAAGCAAAACTAACCCCCAGGCAGCAAAGCGTCGAACTGGTGACAAGTCGGGCGAGAAATCAAGAGCAGCAAGCTCAACTCGAGCAGTACAAGAGACGCTTGCGCGAGTACTACAATGAGCGCTGGACTGACTATCTGGACTCTAATTTCTACGAAAATATCTCACTGCCACCTGGAGAGCGAGGTATCATTCCAGACCATGCCGCTATAGCCAGTGAAATGGAGAACGTCATAAAGCCGCTAATTAATGCGATTGGCGAGCAGTTGGGCGACAATACACAGCGAAATTACATTAATTATGTGACCAGTTTCCTACAGCAAATACCTTACAACGAATTGACCAACAAACTCGACAGCCGGGGCGATGGCTTTATTCCACCGAATCAACTGATTTATTACAACCAAGGCGACTGCGACAGCAAAGTGACGCTAATGACGGCTGTTATGCGTAACATAATCAATAACGCTAAAATGGCAATTATTTACTTACCCAAGCATGCGGTTTTCGGCATCAATATAAGCAAACGTGACAGTGACACGACCATTGAGCATGAGGGCATTCAATACGTGCTGGTTGATGTTACCGGCCCCGCCGCTATGCCGGCGGGAACCGTAGGTGAAGATACTGAGTTTCATATTCGTACCGGTCAGTACACTGTAAAACCCGTGAATTAATTTCCCCGCTTTATAAATGCTCTTCCGCAAATTGTGCCAAGGAGCTGCGTACCACACCGTTTAAGTTAACAGTCGCACTGCCCGGGTAATCTTTAAAACGTTCCACAATATAAGTCAGGCCCGATGTGACCGCGGTTAAGTAATAACTGTCTATTTGCGCCAGGTTCCCCGATACAATCAATTTCGTGTTCTCCCCACAGCGAGTTATGAGTGTTTTAAGCTGTGAGGCCGTTAAATTCTGCGCTTCATCCAGAATGACAATGGCGTTTTGAATACTGCGTCCACGCATAAAGTTTAAAGACTTAAACTGAATGTTCGCCTTTTTCATAATGTAGCTAAGACTCGACTCCATGCTTTCATCATGCTTGTGTAAAGCTTCCAGTGAGTCGGTAATAGCCGATAGCCAAGGTGCCATTTTTTCTTCTTCCGTACCTGGCAAATAGCCTATCGACTCAGCAATTTCCGGCGTATTGCGGGTCACAATAATTTTTTCATAAATGCCCTGCTCGACTACCATTTGCAAAGCCGCCGAAAGCGCCAAAAAGGTTTTTCCGCTCCCGGCAGGCCCCGTTAGAATGACCATATCCATATGGGTGTCTAATAAAGCATGCAGCGCCATTGCCTGATAGATATTTTTTGGTCGCACTCCCCAGGCGTCATACGACATTAACCGTTCAACGCCTAAGTCCATAAGGGTTACCGAGTCTTTGTCGTAGGTATCCACCCGGGCCGCAAAGCTGCTGGTTTCATCAATAATATATTCGTTGGCAAAAACCTGCGGCAGCAGCTCACGCCCCATTGTATGGTAGGCATCGCGTCCTTCCTGATGGGTTTCCACGCTACCGACCTGCGACCAGAAATCCCCTTCAAATTTATAAAAGCCTTTGGTCAGTAAGCGAATATCGTCAATAAGCTGATCGGTACGGTAGTCTTCGACATATTTCATGCCCGCGCCTTTGGCTTTCAGACGCATATTAATGTCTTTTGTCACCAGCACGACCCCTGCCGGAGATTTATCCTTCTGAATTTCTAACGCCGCCTGAATAATGCGGTGGTCGTTCTCGGACAAAGACAGAACCGACTCTTTCTGCTCCAACTGATAGTCCGGGAATATTGCCAAGGTGCCTTGAGCGTTGTGCTCGCCGTGCATCCGACTGAGTTTTACACCGTCTATGATTTCATCCGGCCGAGCCTCTTTTAATGCCTCTTCTAAAGAACGAATCGCCACCCTAGCCTCACGGCTGACGTCTTTATTTCGGTCTTTAATTTTGTCGAGTTCTTCGAGAACAACCATTGGGATAATAACGTTGTGCTCGTCAAAGTTGAGAAAGGCAAGAGGGTCATGCAGTAGAATGTTGGTGTCGAGGATGAAGTATTTACCCGCTTTATTTTCAGACATAGGCGTTTACCTTTTGTCGTTACTGTTTAATTACAGCTTAGCCTAAAATTAATGACAAAATAGTGACACAGAGAAAATTTTTTCTCGGAATTTTTCGGCGAATTAAGTACCATTGCCGCCCTTAAATAAAGCGATTGGGAGTTCTGCAGTGAGCGAATTTAGAGTCGGCCAACGGTATCTCAGTGAAACCGAAACAGAAATGGGGCTTGGCCTTATCACACAAGCAGAGGGACGCCACATAACCGTTATGTTTCCTGCCAACGGTGAGGTGCGCTTATATGCTGCACAAGAAGCGCCTTTAGCCCGTTACTTATTGCAGGAAGGACAACAAGGAAAGCACGCCGAGGGCTGGGCCTTTATTATTGAGGAGCTGTCTGAAGCGGCAGGCATTGTCACTTACCACGGCACACGCGAAGACACACAAGAGAGTGTTGCGGTACCCGAACCACAGTTGTCGTACCAAATAGACAACAACCCAGCGCTGACCCGTTTACTGGCAGGACAAGCCGACCGCTTAGATATGTATCAATTGCGCTGCGAAGCGAATCAGCATTTGGCTGCTTATCAAAACAGCGAAGTCGCCGGACTTTTGGGTGTGCGCACACACTTACTGCCACATCAGTTATATATTGCAAAAACAGTGGCTGACCGCTACCACCCACGCGTTCTTTTAGCCGACGAAGTAGGCTTAGGTAAAACTATTGAAGCTGGCATGATCATAAAGCGCCGACTGATGACCGACCGCTCCAGTCGAGTTCTGATAGTGGTGCCTGAATCGCTCATGCATCAATGGCTCATCGAACTGCGTCGCCGCTTAGCTTTAAGCTTCACTCTGTTTGACGAAGAGCGTTGTGAGCAAGCCTCGGAAGATACAGGAAACCCGTTTCTCACTGAGCAGCATATTATTGTCAGTAGTGACTTTATTAAAGAGCCGAAATGGCAAAGTGCTCTATCGGACGCTGATTTCGACTTACTCGTCATTGACGAAGCGCACCACTTACAACCCGACGCCGATGAGTTTGCGCAAGTCAAAGCACTGTGTGAATCCATTCCCGGCCTATTGCTGTTAACAGCAACGCCTGAGCAAGAGGGTTCGGAAGGACACTTCCTGCGTTTGCAACTGCTGGATCCTGATCGTTTTAATGACTACGAAGCCTTTTTAACAGAGCAAGAGCATTACAAAGAGCTCGCCGAACAAGCAGAATCAATTACCGATAACGAGAAACTCGATGAGCTTCTCGATAAATACGGTACCGGTCGAGTCATGTTCCGAAACCGTCGTGCGGACATTGGCGGCTTTCCCGAGCGCCGATTCCATCCCATAGAACTGCCTGAGTTTACGCCAGAAGAGGGTATGCCCTGGTGGATGGATGATCCACGAGTCGACTGGCTCATTAACCACCTTAAAGAGAATCGCAATACTAAAGCGCTCCTCATTTGTAAAACTGCTGAGCAGGTACTCGACTTATCGGAAGCATTGCGCGTTTTAGCCGGGGTTCAGGCGGCCACCTTCCATGAAGGCATGACACTGACTGAACGTGACCGTTCCGCAGCATTCTTTGCAAGTGAAGAAGACGGCAGCCCAGTGTTATTATGCTCTGAAATTGGCAGCGAAGGCCGTAACTTTCAGTTTGTTAGCCAACTGATTTTATTCGATTTGCCAACCAACCCCGATTTACTCGAGCAGCGCATTGGCCGTTTAGACCGAATTGGTCAGCAAAATACGATTGATATTTATCTGCCTTATACTTCAGGTTCAAGCGAATCCATTTTGCTGCCGTGGTATGAACAAGGCATGAATGCCTTCCGCCAGTGTAATGCCATTGGTCGTAAACTTTACGACGCCTTTGGCACCTTCATTGAAGCGGCACTTCAAAAACGTCAACCCTTGTCCGACGACATTATTCAGCAAACTCAAGAGTTGAGTGATGCATGGCGTGAACTTAATAAGCAGGGTCATGACAAACTGCAGGCAATGAACGCCTGCCGCCCCGAGCAGGCCGAGCGCATTATCGGGCATATTGAAACAGACTCAGACGTCGACACCGTCGCGGACTTTATGCTCGCATTTTGGGACCGCTTTGGTGTTAACAACGAAGTTCTGGACGAGAACCGTTGGTTTATTCGCGCCAGCGAACACATGCGTATTCCCGGACTCCCCGGGCTGCCAGAAGATGGCATCACGGTTACTTTCGACCGGGTAACAGCACTTAACTTTGAAGACGTAGACTTTCTTAGCTGGGACCATCCGATGGTTCAGGCCGCGTTAGAACTGCTGTCCACCGACGATTTTGGCAGCACGTGCGTTGCTCAAATGAAAAACACCGCCATTCCGGCAGGCAGCTGGTTTCTCGAACTGGACTTCACCAATAAAGTAACGGCTCCTGCTAAAACCGCGGCTCAGGAATTTTGTCCGCAAGGTAACCTGCGTTTGTTGCTCGACAGTCAGGGCCGAGAGCTGTCCGATAAAGTCTCCCGTGAGCTACTTGATCAGCAAGCCAGTTTTCTCGACAAAAAAACCGCTCGTCAAATTTTGAAGCAGCTACGAGGCCCGGCTCAAGACCTGATACACGGAGCCCAGGACCAAGCTCGCAGTTGGCAAGAACGGTTGGTTAAGGCGCAGCAAGAAAAAATCAGTGAGACACTGCAACGCGAGCTCAAGCGTCTGGAAGCATTAAAGGACGTGAACCCATCCGTTCGTGAATCAGAAATTGAGGCTCTCAAAGAACGCCAAGCCACTTTGTTGGCGGCAACCGAGCAGCCGCAACTGTCGCTAACGGCTATTCGCATATTAGTGAATAATCACTAATGGCCCTTTTGCATTATCGACCACCGTTAGAGCCTTACCTAAAGGTTATTTACGAGGACTCTGAATTGCTGGTGGTTGATAAGCCAGGGGGCTTGCTCAGTGTGCCTGGTAAGCATATTGAGCATCGCGACTCTGTATATACCAGGGCACAGCGTGTGTTACCCGATATTCGAGTTGTTCACCGACTCGACATGGCAACCTCGGGGGTCATTTTACTGGCAAAAACTCGCCATGCTCAAAGCCATATTAGCCGTCAATTTCAGCAGCGCGTGACTAAAAAGACGTACATTGCTGACGTGTGGAGCCGCTTACCAGCGCGACAAGGTGTTGTTGAATTGCCGCTGTCGTGTGACTGGCCGAACCGCCCCCGCCAACACATGGACTTCTTCACCGGCAAAGACAGCACCACGGGTTACCGCGTGTTAGCAACTAATGAAAACTATTCACGGGTTGAGCTCTACCCGCATACCGGACGTTCACACCAGCTTCGCGTGCACATGCAGGCGTTAGGTTGCCCCATTTTGGGGGACAAGTTTTACGCACACACTGACGCCTTTAACATGACTGAGCGATTACACTTACATGCTCATTCATTAACGATTGCCCACCCTCTCACCGAGCAAGCCGTTACTTTCACAAGCCCGCTGCCTTTTTAATTTTTTACGCCTTTTTATTATCAAGTTCCGTTCCCTAAAGCCGATATTACGACTATGAAACGTCATTTTCTTATCGCCTTTTTGCTGTTTTTCGTCACTGCTCCTGTGTTGAATGCACAGGACGATTTGCAGCGTTACCTTCCCGAAGACCAGCTTCATTGGTTAACGGACGGTGACGCTGCACGCTTTTTAGTGCTAAAAAAAGAATATTTACAGGCGTTTGAGAGTGGACAAATGACGCTTATTCCCGACTGGCATTATCATCCGCTGCAGTCATTTTATGTCAGTTATTTGTACAACGTCGCACCGGACTTTGGCTGGACCACCTGGGCGTTGACACCACCGGATAACACAATTCGTACAGACAACCTGCAAACGCCCGCTACAAGCACGCATTTTCCACAGCAAGCCGATGACAGTGTATTTGAACCTTTAGTTGCTGCGCTTGAAAACCGCATAGCGCTATTGCAGGACGAAACCCTAAGCCGGCCTGGGTTTGCCGTTTGGGTTGTAGAGGGAATAACCGCCGATATTACGTTACGGTTATTCGAAAAAACGCCCTCAATGATGCCCGATGCATTGGTGATAGTGAATGCTTACATTCCTCAGTATCATTTCAACAAAGCGCTGTCGGAACGAATCGCTAAGTCGCCGCTGCCTATTCTGGATATTCGAACTGCCGAGAGTAATCACTGGCTCGACGCTCAGTGGACGTTACGAAAAAAACTCGCCACCAAATACCAACACGTTTCTTACCGTCAGCGCTTGCTTCTGAATTCAGGCAATGCCGGGCAAAAAGAGTTACGTTCAACGGTCAAAGGCTGGCTCGAATTCCACGGTTATTAACAGCAACTACCGAATGTTTCGGTGCTCTTTTACCTGTTCATACGCCGCCTGAATGTCACGAGCTTTTTGCTGCGCCTGCTTCATCACCTCTTCCGGAAGCCCTTGTGAAGCCAACTTGTCCGGATGGTGTCGCGCCATCAACTTCCGGTACGCCTTTTTAATTTCCGCATTGCTGTTTTTTTCAGTGACACCCAATATTTGGTAAGCGTCTTCTAAATCACTTTTCGTCGACGACTGGCGTCCACCGCTGCCGGCATGACTGCGCTGACGCTGTTGATGAAAGCGAAACGCCGCTTTTTCCATCATTAGCCACTGATCGAGCTGAAAACGCGTGAACCCCAAGGCTTTCGCTACGTCCACCAAGACTTCATGCTCAGCTTTTTCCAGCACGCCATCGTTCAGCGCCAGGCCAATCAATTGTTCCATGAACAGTTGAAGAACATCTCGATTGCCGTAAAACGACGCACTAAAATCTTTCATCACTTGTTGCAGTGGAAAAGTGGGTTCTTTGCCTTCACGAAAAGCATCTTGCGCTTCTTTGGTGGCATCTGTGCCCAGTTTTAATTGCTGCATTAAATACTGCGCTTGTGCAATGTCACGCTCAGTCACTCGCCCTTTCGCTTTGGCCACATGGCCCATCACCGCAAATAAGGTATAAATAAAGTTTGCATCCCCCACTGCTTTTTCAGCACCGTATAAGAAGCGTCCCCAGGCACCCCGCTTGGAAAAGTCCTGAGCCATACCACGGTCAAACCAATGACCAACCAACGCCCCCAAAATAGCCCCGGGCCACTTCATAAAAGCGAAACCGGCTAACGCACCTATTACCTTTCCCCAAATCATTGATACTTCCTTACTTGTTGATTCAGTTGCTCAAGCCGCTCGGGTGTGCCTACATCTGTCCAAAGACCTTTCATTACAGAGGCAAGGACGTTTTGTTCTGATATGGCTTTCTCAAAAAACGGTTTTAACGGAAGTTTGCCCTCAGGGTATGGCTGCAGTAACTCTTTTCGATACAAGCCAATACCCGCAAAGGTTTTTGATTCACCTAGCGGCTTTTCAACTAAGCAGCCGTCGACAACACCAAAGTCACCGTCAGGATTATGCGGTGGGTTATCAACCATCAGCAAATGCGCCAGCTTATCATCGGGTAGGCTTTTCGGCAGCTCAGAGTAATCCCAGTCCGTCCAAATATCCCCGTTAATGACCCAGAAAGGATCATCTCCGAGCAGCGGTAGCGCTTGAATAATACCGCCGGCGGTTTCAAGTCCGCCCTCGGGCTCCGGAGAGAATGACACCTGAAGCTGCCAGTCAGAGCCGTCTCCAACAAAGTGTTCAATTTGCTCACCTTTCCAGGCATGGTTAATAACCACTTCAGTCACTCCTGCCTTTGCGAGCTTTTCTAAGTGGAAAGCCAATAAGGGCTTTCCGGCGACAGGCAGCAGGGGTTTTGGCTGGTTATCGGTCAGTGGACGCATACGTTGCCCGCGACCTGCAGCTAAAATCATTGCTTTCATTGCTGCTCCCACGCTGGCAACACACGCTCATTGAGCCAGGCGTTATATTCTTCCAGCTCACTGTATCGCTGGCTGACGCGTTCTAAATAACCCAAGGTTCTGGGCACGTCCTGCAGGTACCCCGGCTTTTTATCGCGATGTGCCAGGCGTGCAAAAATGCCTACCGCTTTGGTATGCCTCTGCATGCCCATTAAGTCAAACCAATGCTGCCATTCGTCTGATCCAGTCTGTGCCGCCAACCGATTCGTTTCTATTAAATGTTGGCGTAAACGGTCACTCAACTCATCAACCAATGCATCTGGCCACTCGATGTAGCAGTCGCGCAACAACGACACAGCGTCATAAGTAATGGGGCCCACTACTGCATCCTGAAAGTCGATAATGCCAATACGGTCATCGCTCAGCAGCATTAAGTTTCTGGAATGATAGTCGCGATGCACGCCAACCTGGGGTTGCGACAATGCATTACTGATCATTTTGTCGCAAAAGTCCTTCCAAATACGTTCATCTTCAGGCTGCCAGCTTATGGTTAAATGAGTTCCCAATAACCAGTCTTTGAACAACCCTAACTCACGTTCCAACAGCGCTTTATCAAACTTGGGCAAGTCCCCTTTTCGGGTGTTGGTGACATCCATAATATTAGGTAATGCAGCAAGGGCTTGCTCATAAAACTGACGGGCATTACGCGCGTGAAGCTTACTCAGTAACAAAATTTGGCCAAAATCTGACTGCAGCATAAAGCCCTGTTCAGTGTCAGCCGCAATCACTTCCGGTACAGTAACGCCAGCATCACGGTACGCTTCAGCAACCGCCAAAAAAGGTTCCATAGGCTCTTTATCTGGAGGACAGTCAACCGCAATAAGGCTCTCGCGGCCGTTTGTCGCTCTAAAATAACGACGAAAACTGGCATCTCCCGACACCACTTCCAGGGTGGGTTGTGTTACTCCGGTTTGCGACTCACACCAGGCTTGCAGAGCCAGCTCTCGCTTGTCTTCCAAAATGTCCTCCAGAAATATGCTTTATGTGCCTAAACTTGCAGTGTATCAAATAGCGAAACAAACAAAATTGCTTTATTATATTGCCCTTTACGCAGATACAATAACGCTAACAACAACAAAAACGGATGACTCATTTGTTACTTAGGCTTACCACAGTAACGTCGCTACTGGCTGTCCTGCTTTTAACGCTTTCAGGTTTGGCATCAGCAGCGCCGCAAAATTCAGTATCCCAACCTATGGTATGCCAGGCAGTGCCTGTTGAGAGCATCGCCGATAAGTCCGTGCGCCTGCAAGCAACAAAGGCAGGTGAGATAGGCGTTGAGTCTAAGTCGGCTCGTATTCTATCCAATGACAAAGCTTACTTTGAAGGTAATGTCATTATTCAGCGCAATGGCCAGTGGCTGTCAACTCAAGCGGCAACCCTTGATCAGCAAAAAGGTCAAATTGAAGCCAGCAATGGTATTAACTTCAGCGACGGCTACTTAAACGTCAGTGGTGAATCGCTGTTTCTGGATTTAAACAGCAACGAAGCCCGACTTTACTCCAGCGACTATCGACTGGAGAACGTCAACGCTCGGGGACACGCCGAGCTGCTGTTCTTGTCACAGCAACAAGTGCTTCTGCAAGACTCCAGCTTCACCACCTGCCCCGGCGACACGCCAGCCTGGCAATTAAGAGCAGAGCGCATTGAAATAGACGAGAACAGCGACTTCGGTGAAGCCTGGCATGCCCGTTTCGAACTCTTTGACGTACCCATTCTTTATTTACCGTACTTCAACTTCCCAATAAGCGACGCCCGCAAAACCGGCTTTTTGTATCCAACCTTTGACTCGTCATCTAATAACGGCTTTGAAGTTGAAGTTCCTTATTACTTCAATATTGCACCAAACATGGATGCCACGGTAGCGCCGGTTTATATGTCTGAGCGCGGCACCATGCTGACCGGGGAGTATCGTTATTTATTTGATGAAAGCGCCGGCCAGCTAAACCTTGAATATTTAAATAGTGACAAAGCTATTGCCACCGAAGACAGTCGTTACCTTTGGCATGTTCAACATAAAACCCAATTTAACGATAAGTTGAGCCTGTACCTGGACGGCACGCAAATAAGTGATGATAACTACTTAAATGATTTTGGCAGCGACTTTGCCGGGCGTGCTGACACTCACTTATACCGGGTAGCTCAACTTGATTACATCAATGAAAACTGGACGGCTCAGGTTCGAACGGAAGATTACGAGATTTTGGGCGACTACTTAAGCCCATTCCGAACGCTGCCGCAAATAAGCCTGAACTATCAGCAAAATAAGTTTACCGGTTTTAGCACCAACCTTTACACTGAACTCACTTATTTCCAGAATCAAGACAGGGCGAGTAATTACGCGACGCGAGCTCATATCGAGCCCAGCTTCAAGTACCGCTATGAAAAACCAGCTTTTGACGCAGAAGCTGAACTGTCTTACTTATTTACTCGCTACCAGCAACAAAGCGACGACATCCGGCTAGACGAAGATGTCACCCGGACATTGCCCAGAGCGCGGCTGCAGGCTCAACTGCATTTAGAGAGAAGCACCAGCGATGGCTATCGTCAAACCTTGTCGCCGCAAATTCAGTACTTATATGTACCTTATGAAAATCAGCAGAACATCGGTATTTATGACACAGCTCTTTTGCAGGATGACTATTACGGTTTATTTCGCAGCCGTCGTTTTTCTGGGCTAGACCGCATTGCCGAAGCCAACCAGATAACTTACGGCCTAACCACAAGCCTCTTTACAGATAATGAGCGCGAAGTATTACGAGCCAGCCTCGGGCAAATATATAACATTGAAGACAGCCGCACAGCACTGTTAATTGAAGAAACGGAAGAGCCTACCTTCACCTCCAGTAACAGCGAGTGGGTGGCGGATATCAACTGGGCTATGACTGACGAGTGGTCACTGAAAAGCTCCATTCAATACGATACGGAACTTAACAGCACTCGTAAGAGTCAGACCGCACTGGAATACCGGAAAAACAGCGGTAATTTGGTGCAGGTGAGTCATCGTAAGGCCACCAACATTCTTAACAACGATATTGAGCAAGTGGGTACTCAGGCCGTATTTGCCGCCAGTAAACAATGGCAAGTCGCCGCCAATGTGTTTTATGACTTAACACACGACCGGGTAAATGATGCTATGGTAGGCATTCAATACAGCAATTGTTGCTGGGCTGTTCGCGTCAGCGCTTACCGACGCATTAATCGTGACCTTGAACCTGCATTTAACAATGCGACAATCAACGCTGGTACCGAGTTTGACAATGGTATTAGCATACAATTTATTATTAGCGGTTTGGCCTCTGACAACCGGGGGCTGATAGATATGCTTGAGAAAAGTACGTACGGTTATCGCCGTCCTTTTTATCTCAGTAACTAGTGGTAGGTAGAATGAAAAAATTGGTAGCTTTTTTTGCAACGGCAATGCTTCTGGCGACGCCTTTGCTGGTCAGTAATACAACTCACGCACAACAACTTCTGGACCGGGTTGTTGTGGTTGTTGATGATGGCGTTGTATTACAAAGCCAAATTGATCAACTGGTGCAACAAGTAAAAGCCGGTAACAACTTCAACTCTGCGAACGCACCTTCTGACGAAGTGTTAGAAACTCAGGCTATAGAGCGACTTATTTTGCAGGAAATTCAACTGCAAATGGCTGATAGAATGGGCATTGAGGTTAATGACTCTCAACTGGAGCAAGCCATTAACGGTATTGCGCAAGAGCAGAACCTGAGCATTGATGAGCTCCGCCAAAAAATGGCTGACAATGGTATTAGTTGGGCAAGCTACCGTGAGAACGTTCGTAATGAAATTACCATCCAGCAAGTTCAGCGCGCAGCCGTTCAACAACGTGTTTCTATTACGCCTCAGGAAATTAATAACCTGGTCAAGCTAATAGACAGTAACCAAAGCACTCAAACCGAATACCGCTTAGGGCAAATTCTTATTGCTGCAGACTCTAATTCATCGCAAAGTGAGCTGGAAAAAGCGAAAGATCGTGCTGACACCGTCCTTCGTTTACTGGACGAAGGCAGCGACTTTTCTGACTTAGCAATTCGCTCCTCTTCAGGCTCTGCCGCATTAGATGGCGGTGACATGGGCTGGATGACAATTAACAGCATGCCAACCTTGTTCGCAGAAGCGGTGGATGGAAAATCTGCTGGTGAAGTGGTTGGCCCTATTCGCAGTGGTGTTGGTTTCCATATTCTGAAAGTTCAGGACAAACGCGGCGAGCAAACCGTTGAAGTCGAAGAAGTGAAAGCTCGACACATTCTTATTCAGCCATCAGTAATTTTATCGGACAATAAAGCAAAAGAAATGCTAAACACATTCCGCGAACAAATTGCTGCCGGCGAGAAAACCTTTGACGAATTAGCCAAAGAGCATTCGTCAGACCCGGGTTCTGCATCACGCGGTGGTGACCTAGGCTGGGCTCGTCCTGACAAGTACGCGCCTGAGTTTAAAGAGAAAGTAGAAACCATTGCTGCAAATACTATTAGTGAACCCTTTAAGACTCAGTTCGGTTGGCACATTGTCGAAGTTACAGACAGACGCACAACCGACGCAACGGACGAAAGCAAACAAGAGCGTGCTTACCAAATGTTGTTTAGTCGTAAGTTCCGTGAAGAGTTGGACAACTGGCAGCAGGAAATGCGCGATCAAGCTTACATAAGACGGGTTGCTGAGTGAGTTACCCAACCCTGATATTTACTCCAGGCGAGCCCGCTGGTATTGGCCCGGATTTAATTTTAAAAGTGGCGCAGCAGCCCTTAGAGGCTGCTGTTGTCGTTTGTGCTGATAAAAATATGCTGCGGGAAAGGGCAGAGCTTCTGAACTTGCCGGTGACGTTCCATAAGTACGAAAAGGGGCAAAAAGTGCCTAAGCACGAAGCCGGGCACTTATGGGTAGAGCATTTGCCGGTTTGTGAGCCAGTAACAGCGGGTGAACTTACCGTCGCCAATGGCCATTACGTTGTTGATTGCTTAAAGCGCGCCTCAGACGGCAACCTTGCCGGAGAGTTCGACGCTATTGTGACAGGTCCCGTGCATAAAGGCGTCATTAATCAGGCCGGCGTCGCGTTTTCCGGGCACACCGAGTTTTTAGCTCACGAGGCCGACTGTAATGACGTTGTCATGATGTTGGCAACCGAGGGGTTACGCGTTGCATTAGTCACCACTCACATACCTTTGGCGTATGTTTCCAGAGCAATTACCAAAGAACGCTTAACCAATATTTTGACGATTTTGCACAACGACTTGACCAACAAGTTTGGAGAAGTTCAACCTAAAATTTTAGTGTGCGGTTTGAACCCCCATGCGGGTGAATCCGGACATTTAGGTCATGAGGAAATTGATACCATTGCGCCAGTCATCGAAACACTCAATGCCGGCGGCATGAACTTACATGGCCCGTACCCGGCTGATACCATCTTTCAGCCCAAATATTTGGACGACGCCAGTGCTGTTGTCGCCATGTACCATGACCAGGGACTGCCAGTCTTAAAATACAAAGGCTTTGGGCAAGCGGTCAATATTACACTCGGTCTGCCCTACATTAGAACATCGGTTGACCATGGTACGGCACTCGACTTAGCGGGTACCGGCAATATAAACGACGGTAGCTGCCGCTTGGCAATACAAACCGCTATTGATATGGCAAACGCAAGTTATTATGAGTAAACACCACAATCATTCCCAGACCCACCTGGGTCACCGCGCTCGTAAGCGCTTCGGTCAAAACTTTTTGAATGACGATGGCATTATCGAAGAAATTGTTGATGCCATTAACCCTGAACCGGGCGAAAACTTAATTGAAATTGGTCCCGGTTTAGCTGCATTAACCGAGCCAGTGGCCGATCGCAGCGGTCATTTGAAAGTTGTCGAAATTGACCGTGACTTGGTTGAACGCTTGCGTACGCACCCGTTTTTAAACCAAAAGCTGGACGTCATAGAAGCCGATGCACTTAAGACTGACTTTCGCCAATTTGCCGCGGAAAAGCCAGCTCGTGTGTTCGGTAATTTACCTTACAATATATCCACGCCATTGATTTTTCATTTACTGACGTTCGCAGACAGCATTGAAGATATGCACTTTATGCTGCAAAAAGAAGTCGTCGACCGTTTAGCGGCACAACCTGGCTCAAAAAACTATGGTCGCATTAGCGTTGGTGTACAACAGGCTTGTGAAGTGACGCCGGTTGTTTACGTGCCACCATCAGCATTTACACCGCCACCCAAGGTAGAGTCAGCCGTAGTACGTTTAACGCCGTATAAAGATAGCCCGTACCCGGTTAAAGACCGCAAACAGCTACACAGTTTGTGTTTGACAGCTTTTAATCAACGTCGTAAAACAATAAGAAATAACCTCAAAGGGCTAATACCCGCTGAACAGTTAGAGTCTCTGGGTATTGACCCTTCAGCAAGACCAGAAACGCTATCCGTTGAGGATTATTGCAAGCTTTCAGATTGGTTAACTGAGCAGGCTGAGTAATTTATGGCAGGCATAATCGAGATTGAAGTCAATACACACTACTTATCGGCACAGTCTTCTCCTGAGTCTGAGCAATATGTATTTTCTTATACCATCACCATTACGAATACGACCTCTCAGCAGGTACAACTGCTGGCTCGAGAATGGCGCATTACCGATGCTGAAAATAAGATCACTCGAGTAGCCGGTGACGGGGTTGTTGGTCAGCAGCCTGTTTTACAAGCGGGCGAGTCTTTCAGCTATACCAGTGGCACTGTCTTAGCTACTCCCATTGGTACAATGGAAGGCCATTACGTGATGATCGACGAAAACGGTGAGCAATTTAAAGCGGATATTCCGTCTTTCCGCCTCGCTATTCCGAATATTATTCATTAATTATGGCAACTTACGCAGTCGGTGACATTCAGGGCTGTTACCGTGAGCTTATGGCATTACTGGAAACCGTTGGCTTTAGCCATAAAACGGACCAACTTTGGTGCGTTGGCGACATAGTCGCGCGGGGGCCTGATTCAGCAGACGCCATCCGCTTTTTTTATGAAAATGAAAGCTCAGCTCATACGGTACTAGGTAACCACGACCTTAACTTAGTGGCTGTTTTGCTTGGACATAGAAAAGCAAAACGTAACGACAAGCTCAGCGGTATTTTAACGGCATCGGAGAAGCTGGATTGGGTAGATTGGTTACGCAGTCAACCGCTCATGCAACAGTTAAACCCATCGACCGTTATTTCACACGCTGGAATTTACCCGTGGTGGTCTGTCGAAGAAGCTCAAACCTATGCCGACGAAGTCTCCGCTGTTTTGAACAACAATGATTTTGAAGACTTTATTAAAAGTATGTTTAGTAATAAGCCTTCAAAATGGGACTCAAGTCTTAGCGGATTTGACCGATACCGTTTTATAGTGAACGCATTTACACGAATGCGCTATTGTCACCCAAACGCCGAGTTGGATTTAACTCGTAAAGATGATCCGAATCAACATTCGTCGCACGATGACTTGCAGCCGTGGTTTAACTTTTGGTCAAGCAATGACTATCGGTTATTATTCGGACATTGGGCTGCATTAATGGGCAACACCCATCGCCAGGACATTCTTGCGTTAGATACCGGATGTGTTTGGGGGCAATACATGACGCTGTACGACCTGAGTAACGACAAATTTTACTACCAGAATGCGTTTAGTGCTTAGAATACAAAGATAATCATTGCTGTGCTGAGGAAGGTTTCATGAAAATAACGGTTGCTATGCGAGTGATTGGTGGATTTGCCATCATAACCCTGCTTTTACTCGTCATCAGTTTGAGCTCACTGTTCAACATTAACAGCATTGGCTCATCCGTCGACAACGTTAACGACAAAGCCATGCCTGCTCTGAACGAAGTGGCGGCCATTAAGGTTGATACGCTAGAACTTTCGGGTCTTCAACTCGAAACTTATTACGCAGAGTCATTATCGGCAATAGAATCATACCGCGGCGAATTTGACACTTCCGAAGAGTCGCTTATGAGCTCATTAGAAGACCTTCAGCAGTTGGTGAAAGGCGAAGGTCAAAGTAGCCTTATCAACGGCACAGAATCTTCAGTCACCCAATACGTTGACCTTATCGATCAACTGTTTAATTATCAGCGTGAATATCTTGAACTTCGTGGCACCACGGCCGATCAGCTTGACGAAATAGCCTTCAGTATAGATGACGCAGCCATCATGCTACTCGACACCATGGATATGTCGAATAACGAGGTTGTTGCGCGCGAAGCCAGCAATGTTGAGTCATCATTGTCTAGTTTGATAACTCTAATGTACGACTTAAACAAAACCAACGACCTCGACTCAGCAAATGTTATTAAGAGCGAAATTGATATCAATATCGACAGCATTCGTCCTCGCCTTGAAGCGTTAGACAATGAGTCGACAGGCAGCGCTGAGCAAATGGTTGATGATGCGGTTACTACAGTACGCAACGCCATTGACCAACTACAGGGCTCTGGTTCATACCCTAATAACGTTATTTTACGCCAGCAACGCCGGGTTGACGCTGGTCAAGCACTTGAGCAGGCACAGCAACAGTCTGATACTCTGATGACGCAAACCGACGAGCTACAAACTGCCGTCCGCGGCATAGCCGAAGACAGCCGTAACTCAGCAGCCGATTCAATTTCAACCAGCAGCTGGATAAACAGCATTATTACGGTTATTTCTATTGCATTAGCCGTGCTGATTTCCTGGTTAACTGTACGCAGTATCAGCCGACCTCTGTCGCGTGTTAACCACATGCTGAATATTATGGCAGAAGGTAACCTGACTGAGCGTGTTGATTATGACGCACAAGATGAATTTGGTGAATTGGCAACAAACACCAATAAATTAACAGGCAACCTTCGCAAGCTTATTGAAGGCATAGCGAACCGTGCTACACAACTGGCAACGGCAGCCGAGCAATCATCAAATGTATCTGACGAAACTACCAACGCAATAGATGAGCAACGCCGTCAAATTGAACAGGTTGCGACTGCGACGCAAGAAATGAACAATACCGCCAGTGAAATGGCTGAAGGCGCTGACCAGGCTCTGCGCGAAATTCAGCATTCTGACGATGAAGCAAAACGTGTCCGTGAAATTTCAGATAAAAACCGCTCTACTATTGAGCAGTTAGCTCATGAAATTCAAGGCGCATCTCAGGTCATTGATCAACTGTCTGAGAACAGCAGTAATATCGGTGGCATCCTGGATGTTATCCGCGGCATTGCTGACCAGACTAACTTACTTGCGCTGAACGCGGCTATTGAGGCCGCCCGGGCCGGCGAGCAAGGCCGAGGCTTCGCCGTAGTAGCGGATGAAGTTCGCACGCTAGCAAGCCGTACTCAAGAGTCGACTGAAGAAATTCAGGATATGATTGAAAACCTGCAGAATGACTCGAAGCGCGCGGTAGAAGTTATGAACCGTGGCCGCGAACAGGCCGAGCTTAGTGTTCAGCAGTCAGACGAAGCAGCCCAGGCGTTACAGTCAATTACGGAGTCGGTACATCAGGCATCTGATAGCAGTAATCACATTGCTAATGCTGCGCAAGAGCAAAGCCGTACCGCTCACGACATTAGTGAGCGACTGGAGTCGATTGTTTCTATCGCCGAACAAACCGCTTCCGGCTCTAAGCAGACAGCCCAGGCTTCTAATGAAGTTGCCAAGCTGGCTGATGAGCTGCAAGACTCTATTAAGAGCTTCCGGGTTTAACACCTGTAAAAAGAGTAGTTATAAAAAAACGCCGGTCACTTTTAAGGTGGCCGGCGTTTTTATTGAGGGACGATGTAATTAGATTGTCAGTGTCAGCTTCGCAAAACGACGTTTACCCACCTGATACACCCCAGAGTCTTTATCGGTGCATACGTAGTTTTTATCGGTAAAACGTTCGCCATCAAGTTTCACTGCATTTTGTTTCAGCATTCGTAATGCTTCAGACGTTGACTGAACAAGCCCCGCTTCTTTTAGTACATTAGCAATACCCATACCTTCAGAGCCGACCGCTATGGTCTTTTCTTCAATCTCGTCAGGCAGTGCATTTTTCTGAAAGCGCTGAATAAAGTCCTGTTCGGCTTTTTCTGCGGCCTCATCAGAATGGAAGCGTGCGATAATCTCTTTCGCCAACAGCACTTTGACATCACGCGGGTTCTTGCCCGCAGCCACATCGGCTTTCAAGCCATCTATTTCTGCAATAGAGCGGAAGCTTAGAAGGTCAAAGTAACGCCACATTAATTCATCCGACACTGACATTATCTTACCGAACATGTCGTTGGGTGATTCAGTAATGCCAATGTAGTTATTCAGCGACTTCGACATTTTCTGAACGCCATCCAGACCTTCCAGTAACGGCGTCATAATGACCGTTTGCGGACGCTGACCTTCTTCTTTTTGCAGTTCACGCCCCATTAGCAGGTTGAAACGCTGGTCTGTACCACCTAGCTCGATGTCAGCTTTAAGCTCGACAGAGTCCCAACCCTGAACCAGAGGGTACAAAAATTCGTGAATCGCAATAGACTGGTTATTTTGGTAGCGCTTTTTAAAGTCATCACGCTCTAGCATGCGGGCAACTGTTTGACGGGCTGCAAGTTTAATCATGTCCGCAGCGCCCATTTTCGACATCCATTCTGAGTTAAAGCGAATGTCTGTCTTTTCAGGGTCGAGAATTTTAAAGACTTGCTCTTTATAGGTTTCGGCATTAGCCGCCACTTCTTCCGGCGTTAGCGGCTTGCGAGTCACATTTTTCCCCGTTGGGTCGCCAATCATTCCGGTAAAATCACCAATAAGGAACACAATTTTATGACCAAAGTCCTGCAAGACTCGCAATTTATTAATTAGAACCGTGTGACCCAGGTGCAAATCGGGAGCGGTTGGATCGAAGCCAGCCTTAACAATCAGAGGCTTGCCACTTTCCAGCTTTTCCGCCAATTCTTTTTCCAGCAGAACCTCTTCGGCACCACGTGTAATCTCAGCTATCGCCTCTGCCACTTCTGTTTTCATCAAACCTCTCCATCGATTGCCCAGTCAAACCCATTATTTTACGCCATTCTTAACACTGTTTTAAGCGCAGAAACTGGTATTCTGCGTTTTTTCGTATTATCCTCGAAACCATAAGGTTATTCTGAGGTCGTAAACGAGTACACCCTGTGTATCGTTTGCATGGGTAATCATAATAAAGAAAGTTTGTTCTAAAGTGCGCTAAATATGACATTGAAAGTAGTTTCTCAAATGCAGCGGATGTTCCTGCAGCTTCCGCATTCTCATAAAATACTAATCAGCGCGATTAGTGTTGCCCTACTCATTTTGTTGGTGATTCCTTCAGAACCGGCTACGGCGTCAAAGAACACAGCCTCCGTTGATCAGCTGGTTCCAGGTAAACGTTACCAATTGGAACTGGCCTTTGAGAACAACGGCAATAGCGAAGATAGTTCAGCACAAGAGTTACATTGGCAAACCTATCAAATCAAGTCTGGCGATAACCTGGCAGACATTTTTAGTAAGTTAGGTTTTAGTGCACAAGAGCTTTACCGCGTCACTGAGTCAGGTGAAGAAGCGAAGCTATTGCGTAAAGTACATCCCGGTGACTTACTGCGCTTTGCAACCGATTCAAGCGACAAACTGGTTCAGTTAGCGCACGATATTAACGGTACCGACACACTCATTATAACGCGTCAAAAAGACAGCTTTGTCGCAGAAGTCGAAACCAAAGACGTTGAGGTGCGTACCGAGTTTGCACACGCCGTTATTGATTCCAGTTTCTGGAACGCGGGTATCGGTGCCGGACTAACCGATAACCAGATTATGCGAATTGCGAATATTTTTGGTTGGGATATCGACTTTGCCCTCGATTTACGCAAAAACGACGAGTTCAGTGTTTTATTCGAAACCCACTATGTCGACGGCGAATTTGTCGGTTACGGAAAAATTCTTGCGGCGGAGTTCGTCAACCGAGACGAGCACTTCCAGGCCATATTGCATGACAATGGCCAATATTACACACCAAATGGGCGAGCAATGCGTAAAACATTCTTACGCTCTCCGGTTAACTTTACGTACATAAGCTCAAGCTTTAACCCTCGCCGCTTGCACCCGGTTACAGGCCGTGTGCGTCCGCACAACGGCATTGACTACGCCGCATCGACCGGCACGCCTGTTATGTCATCTGGCGACGGTAAAGTTGTTCAAGCCGGTTATAGCCACTTAAATGGTAATTATATTTTTGTGCAACACGGCGAGCGTTATACCACTAAATATTTGCACTTAAGCCGAAAACACGTCAGAACTGGCGACCGAGTCAAACAGGGCCAGGTTATTGGTCGTGTAGGTGCGACAGGCCGCGTAACCGGTGCGCACTTGCATTATGAATTCCTGGTTGATGGGGTACACAGAAACCCTCGAACAGTTGAGCTGCCACAAGCCAAATCACTGGCTGAGTCGGAGCTGCCATCATTCCGCCAGCAAGCCGACCAAATTATTGCGATATTAAACGACAATAAACGTGTTTATCTGGCAATGAGATAATGTCCGAACGTTATATTGGCTTAATGTCAGGAACCAGCATGGACGCAATAGACGCCGTGCTGGTTGATATAACGGCTGATGGGCACCTTAGGCTTAATGCGTCACACAGCTATACACTTCCCTCAGAATTACGCACCCGGCTATTAGCACTCAGCATTAGTGATCAATGGAACGCGGATGAGCTGGCAGAGCTTGATGTGTTATTCGCTGAGCATTCCGCTGTTGCCGTTAATAAGTTACTGAGTGAAGCCAAAATTCCGGCGAAAAGCGTCACAGCTATAGCCAGTCATGGCCAAACAGTTCGCCACAAGCCAAGTCATAGCGCTCCGTATACACTGCAATTAGGCGACCCTTCTAGGCTGGCTTTTAAAACTCAAGTTAATGTCATACACGACTTTCGTCGCAAAGACGTAGCGGCCGGCGGTCAGGGCGCACCATTAGTGCCCGCTTTTCACCAACATGTTTTCGCTCAGCCGGGGAAAAGCGTTGCCATTGTCAATTTGGGGGGTATTGCAAACATCACCTGGCTAGGGCCACAACAGCAACTGCTTGGTTTCGATACCGGTCCGGCAAACACCTTAATGGACCAGTGGATACAACACTGCGATGCGAACAAAAACTATGATGAGAGCGGTCATTTCGCTCGTCAGGGCAAGGTCATTGACGAACTTTTAGAGGCTTTACTGAAACACCCTTTTTATTCCCGCACCGCGCCCAAGAGTACTGGCCGTGAAGAGTTTAACCTGTCCTATTTAAAGCCGCTTATTAAAGCAAACTACCCGCCTGAAAATGTGCAAAGAACCTTGCTCGTGCTAACCGCGGAAACTCTGAGTAACGAACTTAATAAATTACCGACCAAGCCTGAACAAGTTTATTTTTGCGGCGGCGGCACCAAAAATGAATTACTTTTAACAGAAATTACTCAGCGCCTTGAGACAAAGAAGTACGACACGACACAGGCATTAGGGGTTGATCCTCAATGGGTTGAGGCAATGGCTTTTGCCTGGTTAGGTTGGTGCTATGAGCATAAAAAACCGGGGAACCACCCTGCTGTGACAGGTGCAGCCGCCCCGGTTGTATTAGGCTCTAAAACTTTATTTTATTGAGCCGACGAGTGAGCCTTACTCTGCACCAAGCGCTTTAAAAGCATCACGAGTCAGGTTTTCATTGTTACCGTCTTTACCAACCACGATGCTGTCTTCAATACGAACGCCACCATACGGTCTTAGCTCGTCCACTTTGTCCCAGTTGATATCATCACTGTCTTTGTGCTCTTCAAGCAGCTGGTCAACGACATACAGCCCCGGTTCAATTGTAAAGACCTGACCTTCTTCAATGTCACGCAATAAACGCAAGAATGGGTGACGCTCACTACGCTCATAGCTGCTGCCGTCGTCAGACTTCAGGAAGCCACCAACGTCATGAACCTGTAAGCCAATAAAGTGGCCAAGACCGTGCGGCATAAAGGCACTGGTATAACCCTTGTCGTAAATACTTTGTGCATCGCCATTGATAAAGCCAAAGTCACTCAGGATTTTAGCTACTTTCAGGTGCATAGACACATGTAAGTCGTAGTAATTAACGCCCGGCTTAATTTCGCTGAGTAACTCTTTCTGAGCATTATCCATTGCTTCTACTAAGTCAGCGTAAAAACCTTCTTCGTATGCGTATGAACGCGTGATATCAGCACAGTAGCCTCGGTAACGTGCCCCCGCATCAATTAAGAACGAACGAAATTGCTTCGGCGGCTCAGTGTCATAGACATCGTAATGTAAAATCGCAGAGTGACTGTTTAAAGCGATAATGCTGTTATAGGGCACCTGTGACTCACGAAAGTTAATGGCGGCCAAATACGCGTGATGAATTTCCAGCTCACTTTTTTCAGCGTAGAAAGCTTCTTTTGCGGCGACATGCGCTTTTGCTGCCAGCTTATTGGCTTCACGCAAGTTCTCCAGTTCCCACTCGGTTTTAATGGCTCGGTGGAAGTGCAGATGATCAATCAGGTTTTGTGGGTTACGCGCTTTTACGTTCCAGCTATGAACCGGCTCTGCAAAATCCTCACCGATAAACGCTGTATTCGACAGCTCACTGCCGATATCGTCAGTCATAATACTGAGGTCATCGATAATTTTTAGGTCGACATACTGCTGCCATTCTTCTTCGGGTACATTAACCGGGGCGTGCCAGAAGTCTCTGGCCTGGAATAGATAAACAGTAGGACGCTGACTGCCTTTGCGATAAAAAATCGCACTTTTGGGGCTTTCAGTAACAGGTACCCAGTATTTAAACAGCGGGTTGACGCGATAAGGCGGCGCGTTGTCGTCAAGAAAATCGACTCGTGGCTGACCTGAGTAAACCAGGGTCGATTCAAAACCGGTATCTGCTAGTGCTTTGTCGAAGCGCTCACAAACCGTTTTGATATGTTCAGCGTATGCACTCATAAAAAAACCTCACAACAAATGGTGAGGTCATTTTAGCGCAAATAAGCCCAGTTTTCAGCTGAAGCAGACGTCCTGTAAAGACTAGATAGAAAAGCTTGAACCACAACCACAGGTAGTAGTGGCATTCGGGTTATCGACAAAAAAGCGAGAGCCTTGCAAGCCCTCTTCATAGCTGACAATACCGCCCATTAAATACTGGAGACTCATTGGATCCACTAACAACGTGACTCCTTCTTTTTCCACCTGCATGTCACCCGGGTTAGGGGTTTCGTCAAAGGTGAAGCCATACTGAAAGCCCGAGCACCCGCCGCCCGTTACATAAACGCGCAACTTAAGGTTCGGATTTTCTTCTTCCGCAATGAGTTGGCTCACTTTTTTTGCGGCTTGTTCGGTAAACTCAATAGGTACCGCTGTTTCCGCAGAACTGCTCATAGTGTTTCACCTTTGTTGAACTCTATCGGCATTTTCTCTTACCTGACTATTTTGGTCAAGTATCGCCGTCGGTTCTGACGTTCGGCGCCGGTTTACCTTTGCGAATGTCCTTCCAAAAAAACGAACGGTTCAACGTGCCGCGACCACCATCGGTTAATGTCACCGATACGTCAATACGCTCAGGCACGAAGCCCTCGGGCATGAAGAAATCACCCTCATAAATCGAAAAATAACGCATAGTAAAGGTGCGGTCGTCGCCGCTAATGTTGGCAAGCTTCATTAAATCAAAGCGCTTTTTCTGACCGTCGATGCGACCAACCAGGTCGATGGCGACACGCCCTTCGACAAAGCGCCTGCGTTGCTCAATTTGCAGAACCGCCAAGGAGAAGTGGAAATGCTTATCTGCCTGGTTTGGTGTCACTGTTATGGAGTCGATAGTCACGCCACTTTCCTGCAACTCAGGCGCCATTATCTTTTGGTAAAAAGCGAGGTCTCGACGTAATGCGTAGTTGTCGTTTTGTAGCGCAGTTAACTCGTCTTGCAGGCTTTGGTTCGATGAACGCTCAATATCCAACTCTACTTGCATAACATGACGTTGGTATTCCATCTGTTCCAGGCGCTCATACATATCATCAAGTTGTGCGGACTGTTCGCTGACCGTTTCTTTTAACGACTTTGCATGCCAAACGCCGGCAAGATATGCCAGATAAGCAAACAGAATCAGTAGACCTGCCACCGCGAAGAAAACAGGCAGCCTTCCGAACCTTTTTTGCCAATATTTGAGATTAAAGTACTGCTTCATAATGCTCGCTCATTTCCATTAGCCGCTTATGCTGATATGTTATTGATAAATATGCAAGCCTCAAGCCCGGGTTTCGTTTAAGGAACAACACTAAATGGCGCCTTTATTACGACAGCAGTTACGCAAACAATTGGCCATGCCAACGACAACAATTGCTATCTGTCTATTAGGGCTTGCCGGTGGCGTACTTGCTGCTTTAATGATTGCCGGTTTCCGTTTTGCCATTGAGTACGGCGCTCATCTCATTGGTAACGACACTTACTGGCAAGAACCCTTGCCGACAACGCTTCGTTTTACCATACCCATTGCGGCGGCGTTATTAATTTACGGTATTTTTCGTTTGTCAGGCTCGCGCTACGTTCGTATGGGCATTCCTTATGTTATTCATCGCATGAAACAACATTACGGCATGCTTCCTTGGCGCAGCACCGTTAACCAGTTTTTTGGTGGAATTATTGCCCTGATTGCCGGGTACAGTGTCGGCCGCGAAGGTCCCGCAGTTCATTTAGGAGCCGCCGCATCGACTTGGCTCGGCTTCCATGTCGATGCCCCTAAAAACGCATTACGCACGCTTGCCGCCTGCGGTATTGCGGCGGCTATTGCGGCCTCTTTTAATACCCCACTTGCCGCTATGGTATTGGTTATGGAAGTGGTACTGCGGGAATACAAAGTCCACGTCTTTATTCCAGTAATGCTGTCGGCCGTCGCCGGGTCTTTAATCACCGAAGAGATTTTCGGCGTTGCATCAGAGCTGGCCATGCTATCGGCACAAGACATTCCGACCACTCAATTGCCTTGGGTGGTTATACTGGGTGTCGTGTTAGGCGTTGTCGGCGTTATCTTCAAAAAACTCATGCTGGATGTCATGGACACCGTGAAAGACATGTCTTTACTGACTCGGCTACTGTTCGCAGGCATTATCACCGCCTCTCTGGCAGTTATTATTCCAACCAGCTTAGGTCCCGGGCTAACCGCTATTGAGCAGGTGATCAATCACCAGGGCGAAATGTCACTATTAACAACCTTATTGCTTGCTAAGCTATTTGCCGCTGCCATTGCTCTTGGCATGGGTATCCCCGGCGGGTTAATTGGTGCGGTGTTCGGTATTGGTGCCATTATCGCCGCGGTCTTTGTCGGTGCTGTTGACGTACTGGGTATTCAGCAAGCTCTGTCTTTTGACAGCTTTATTCTATTGGGTATGGCCGGTATTCTGGCGGCCTGTATCCACGCACCTATGGCAGCATTACTGGCTATCGTTGAGTTGTCACGCAGTGTGGAAATTATTATTCCGGCAATGCTGGTTATTGTGCCTGCCTACCTGATATCCAGCCAGCTGTTTAAGTCAAAATCGATGTTTATCGCTCAGTTAGAGTTACAAGATCTTCCCTACCAGTTGGCACCTGTGCATGTGGCACTGCAAAAAACCGGCGTTGAAAATGCCATGGAGACGGCCTTTAAACTATTGCTTGAGCCCACTCAGAATGAATTGGTCGACTCGCTCGAGTCCGCGCAGGCTAAAACCGTTATCGTCATGTCAGTGGATGAAGACAACCAACCTTTGTACCGCCTTGTCTCCTATGACATTACTGCCGGTGACAGTCCAAGTTTGAGCTATACACCCATTAAGGGTTTGCGTATTACGTCAACACTAGCTGAAGTGTACGATGAAATTGGACAACAACGCCGCGGTGCGGTGTATATTTATGAATCAAACGGTGAACACCCGTGTGGCATAGTCACTTGGGAAACTGTCCGTAAAGCATTACAAAGAGAGTTAGCATGACTTGGATTTTATGGGTTAAAGCACTTCATATGGCCTTTATGGTTGCCTGGTTTGCGGGTATTTTTTACTTGCCTCGACTGTTTGTGTATCACGCCATGAACGCCAAACCTGCGGTGCATGAACAGTTCTGTGTCATGGAAAGACGCTTGTTATTTTTTGTCACACCTTTTGCCATTCTAACCCTGGTGTTTGGGCTGGTATTAATTTTTGCGTACGGCTCCGAGTGGTTTGCCAGCAGCGGTTGGATGCATACCAAACTGGTACTGGTGACACTCTTATACGCTTACCACGGCTACTGCTTCAAGCTTCTGAAAGACTTCAAAAACGGTAAAAACACGAAAAGTCACCGTTTCTATCGAGTCTTTAACGAACTACCTGTTCTGGCGCTTTTTGCGATTATTATTTTAGCCGTAGTGAAGCCGTATTAGATTCTAAAACTGGGCTGACTTTGCTATAGTGTGCGTCCAGTGACATTCTGCGGCAGAGGCGCACCTATTGATGAATTTCACCGGTTCCAACATTCTCTCAGTCAACCAATTCGACCGAGACAGTATCGACTATATCTTTTCCGTTGCTGATAAAATGCAGCCCTACGCCCGTCGTAAAAAACGCACCCGGGTATTAGATGGCGCCATTCTCGGCAACCTGTTTTTCGAACCTTCGACTCGTACCCGAGTCAGTTTCGGCACTGCGTTTAACCTGCTAGGTGGCGAAGTTCGCGAAACCACAGGCATGGAAAGCTCAGCTATTGCCAAAGGCGAGTCTCTCTACGACACCGCCCGCGTACTTAGCAGCTACAGCGATGTTATCGCTATGCGCCACCCTAAGTCCGGCTCGGTGAAAGAGTTTGCCAGTGGCAGCCGGGTACCGGTGATTAATGGTGGTGATGGTGCCAACGAGCACCCGACTCAGGCACTTCTCGACCTGTATACCATTGAGAAAGAGCTGGCTTACCATCAGCAGAGCATCGATAACATGCACATCTGCATGATTGGTGACTTAAAGTACGGGCGTACGGTGCACTCGCTGTCGACACTATTGTCCATGTATAAAAACATTAAGTTTACGCTGATTTCTCCGCGTGAATTGTCGATGCCAGAGTCCGTCTTAGCCACTCTGGAGAACGCGGGTCATCAGGTCACTGTCACAGAAAAGGTCGACGGCATTGTCGATGCCGACATTGTGTATCAAACCCGTATCCAGCAAGAGCGCTTCGCAAGTCCCGAAGACGCTGATCAATATCGCGGTAAATTTCGTTTAAATCAGGAAATTTATACCAAGCACTACAAACCCAATACCGTCATTATGCATCCGTTACCGAGGGATTCCCGAGCAGAAGCGAATGAGCTCGATAATGACCTCAACCAGAACCCAAACCTGGCAATTTTCAGGCAGGCTGATAACGGAGTGCTCATTCGGATGGCGCTATTTGCACTGACACTCGGCGTCGTTGACCAGGTCGACAAGCATGAATGTGACGTCATTTGGTACAGCGAAAAAAGCCAATTATAAAGAGGTAACTGCGGCATGAGTCGTTCAGAAGATTTATTCAAACAAGCACAAATTAGTATTCCCGGCGGCGTTAACTCGCCGGTTCGAGCCTTTAGTGGCGTAGGTGGCACACCCATATTTTTTGAAAGCGCAGAAGGCGCTTATATGTTTGATGCCGACGGCAAACGTTACATTGACTACGTCGGTTCATGGGGACCAATGATTCTTGGTCACAATCACCCAGCCGTCTTAGAGGCAACATTAGCGGCTGCAAAACGTGGTTTAAGCTTTGGTACGCCAACGGAAATTGAAATCACTATGGCGGAAACCATTCGCAAAATCGTACCGTCGATTGAAAAGGTTCGTATGGTGAACTCCGGCACCGAAGCCACCATGACGGCTATCCGCCTAGCGCGTGGCTACACCGGCCGTGACAAAATTCTGAAGTTTGAAGGCAACTATCATGGTCATGCTGACTCGTTGTTGGTGAAAGCAGGCTCTGGCGCGCTGACTTTGGGTGTTCCAAATTCTCCGGGCATTCCGGAAGACTTAGCCAAGCACACGCTAACTGTTAACTACAACGACATCGATTCAGTTAAAGAGGCATTTAAAGAGTTCGGCGACGATATTGCTTGTATTATCGTTGAGCCGGTTGCCGGCAATATGAACTGTATCCCGCCTGTTCCCGGCTTTTTAGAAGGCCTGCGTGACGTTTGTGACGAGTACGGTTCAGTACTTATTTTTGACGAAGTCATGACCGGCTTCCGCGTTGCGCCCGGCGGTGCTCAAGAACGCTACGGCATTACTCCCGACTTAACCACCTTAGGAAAAGTAATTGGTGGCGGTATGCCGGTTGGTGCATTTGGCGGTAAGAAAGAAGTCATGGACTACATTGCGCCAGTTGGTCCAGTGTATCAGGCCGGTACCTTGTCAGGTAACCCAGTCGCCATGTCAGCGGGCTTAGCTGCGTTGCAGCAGTTATCAACGCCTGGGCTTTACGACCAACTCTACCAACGCGTCGATGCGTTAGTGGATGGTCTACAAGAACGCGCCAATAGAGCGGGCGTGCCAATGACAACGAATCGTGCCGGCTCTATGTTTGGTTTCTTCTTTACTGAAGAGCCGGAAGTGAAGTCGTATGCGCAGGCAACTCAGTGCAATATGGAGCATTTCAAAGCGTTCTACCACGCTATGCTGAATGAAGGGGTATACCTTGCGCCTTCTGCGTTTGAAGGCGGTTTCATGTCAGCGGCACACACTGAAGATGACATTGAGAAGACCTTACAAGCGGCGGAAAAAGCCTTTACTCAACTGAAGTAAATCAACAGCCCGGTGGGGCTAGCCTCCAAACAGGCGGTCCCACCAACTTTTTTCCTCGATATTACCGGCACAGGTTATATTGTCCGGCAAGCGTATTTCTTCTGCTGGCAATAGTTCGCCATTTCCACAATCATTAGGTATGCGCTGCCCTGTCCGTTCATGAAAACGTTGCATCTTCAACGGCTCAGGAACCTCCAGGGCCACGCTTAGCGGTGGTTTACGTTCGTAATAGTCAGCGACAACTCGTAACGCACCGCTACTGCCTGTCAGGCCCGTCGGTTGGTTATCATCTCTTCCTAACCAAGCTGTCACCACTTGCTCTCCGTCAACGGCAACAAACCAGCTGTCCCGATAGTCATTGGTGGTACCGGTTTTACCACCAACTTGTTGTCCGGCTAACACTCGTTGTAAGGCGCTCGCCGTGCCTTCCGCTACTACACCATGCAAGCCAAACTTCGTCAGGTACGCGACCTTTGAGTCAAACACCTGAGAGGTACTTTTTTCAGGTGTTCGATATAAAACATCGCCCTGATGCGTGGTAATAGACGAAATTGCTGACAACGACTGGAAGCGGCCGTCATTCATCAGGGCGCTGTACATTCTGGTGACTGCAAACGGCGTTAATGACGCAGAGCCCAGAGTTAACGATGGGTATTCTTCCAACGGAGTTACCACACCCAGCCGCTTCATGTAATCCACGACGGTATCAACACCAACCTCTACACCGACCCTAACTGCCGGAATATTGCGAGACTGAACAAGCGCGTCGTACAGCAGCAAACTCCCTTTAAATTCGGTATCGTAGTTCTGAGGCTGCCAAGTCTTACCACGTTTGTCTTCAAGAGTTATTGCTTCGTCAACCACCGGAGTATGCAGGCCGATGCCGGACTCTTGCATTGCGGTTGCATAAATTACCGGCTTTATTAGTGAGCCTATCGGGCGCAGTGCCATCAATGCCCGGTTATAACCGACGGTTTGACTGAGTCTTCCGCCAGCCAGCGCCGTTATCGTCCCTTGTCGATAATTCGCCACGACCATAGCGCCTTCCAGAGTACTGTCGTCATCGGTAAGCTTACGCGCCAGCGATTTTTGTACAGCCTCCTGCGCATTCACGTCCATGTGGGTGTATATCTTCAAGCCCGTGTCCTGCCAGTCTTCCGGCAACGCCAGGGTTTTCATTTCGCGCTTAATAATATCCATATAGTGAGGGTACGGATGCTCTACTAACCGTCGACTTTCCCTCACGTCCAACTGTCGCTGTACCGCGGCGACATAGGTCGATTTTGCGATAAGATCCTGGTCAAACATGACCTTTAACACGGTATCCCGGCGCTCTTGAGCGCGTTCAGGAAAACGTCTGGGGTCATAATAAGAAGGGCCTTTTATCATGCCAATGAGCAACGCAACCTCATCAACTGACAGCTCCTGAACTTGTTTACCGAAGTAAAACTGGCTGGCAAGCCCTATGCCGTGAATCGCATTGCGGCCGTCCTGACCGAAATACACTTCGTTTAAATAGGTTTCCAGAATAGTATTTTTATCAAAACGGTAGTCGATAACCAGCGACATCATGGCTTCGTGAAACTTTCGCCATAAGGTTTGTTCGCGGGTGAGGTACAAGTTTTTAACCAACTGCTGAGTTAGCGTTGAGCCCCCCTGAACCGTTCTGCCTGCTCTTAAGTTCGCGACTAACGCTCTTAAAATAGCCCAGGGAGAAACGCCCTTATGATGATAGAAGTTGCGATCTTCCACCTGAAGTAGCGTCTCAATGAGTAGGTTAGGTACCACTTCCAAACCTACCAATAACCGGTCTTCTTTGCTTAGCGTGCTAATTCGACCGATCAGCTCAGGCTCCAAACGAAAGCTATCCAACTCTCTCCCACTGGGCCACGAGGTAATAGATGCAACTCGATCATTCACAAAGTGAACCTGAACCCGCTTAGACATTTGTGGACCGTCTGAGAAATCAAACGGCCGACGGTGAACCATGACGCTGTCATTGCCGACCGAATAGTACCCGGACTGCTCAGTGTTATTACTGCGGTTATAGCCAATACGTTCAAGTGTTTTTATCAGCGTCGACTGCTGTAATGGGTAACCGGGGTAGACACGTAACTCGCCGGCGTACACAAGTGCCGGCGCCTGATAACGCTCTGTTTTAAAGTGCTTAGACAGGGTGGCATCGAGATATATCGCATACACAGCAATGACGGCAGCAACCGCTAAACCAATCTTAAAGCTTGTCCAGAATAAATAGCTTAACCATTGACGTTTTATCACTGCATTTGCCTTTTGGTTTTATAGGTCGCCTCAGCGTTTATTGGATCTTCCGGCCACGGGTGTTTCGGGTAGCGCCCGCGCATTTCCTTGCGAACGTCCTGATACGCGTTATCCCAAAAACTCTTTAAGTCATTAGTTCGCTGCAACAGACGGCCTGCCGGCGAGAGTAAATCGACCGATACTACTTGCTGCCCATCAATAATCCGCGGTGAATCCTTTATGCCAAACATTTCCTGCAATTTCACCTCAACTCGCGGGGTTCCGTCCAGATAATTTATAAAGATTTTACGTTGTGTGGGTGTTTCCCAGTGTTCCGGGCACGCATTATCCAGCCGTTGCTTTTCATCGTAGTTAAGCCAGTACACCAACGCCTCGTTGGGGTCCCAGGCCTGTAACTGCGCCAGCGACTTCACCGAAGTCCAATACGGGTAAGCCCAGGCCTCCAAGTGAGAAAGTAAGCCCTCATGCGATAGTGAGTATTCACTTAATTCACCGGTCACTGACTGTAACAAACGCATACGTGCCAGCAGTTGGTTTGCCTTGCGCGACCAGTTAAGCATTTCAAGACCTTTTTTATTCAGATAGTCCGCAAATGCCTGGCAACGCTCTTCATTGGTCACATCTCCGTCGAGTTTCTCCTCGGACAGAAACAATGCCCCTATGGTCTGCCGCTTAATTCGAGTCAGCGTTTGCTGCGTGCCAACCCAGTCAGCGGAATAAATGTCAGTAGTTGATAACCCAGCGGCCTCTATTGCACCGAAAATGTCAGGCAGCTCGGCATAACTCCGTACTTTGCCGTTGCTATCATTCTGTTGAAAGGTTGCGTCAAATATAACCGTCCATTGAGGCTGGTTTAATAACTCGGCAACGGATGCGAGTCGCCCGCCGGTGACCAGCTGGTAACTTTTCTTCGCTTTGCTGTACTTTGCCAACCTGTCGGGAAACCCTGCGACCAGCGCTTTTTCTAAGCCTTTGTTGTTAGCTCGCGTACTCTCAGACACCTGTAAACGCTTTAACCAATACTGCCAACGCCTGCGCCAGCGACTCAATGTCTGACGTTGTTGATAATGTTGCTGTGCACTGTCGAGAATATCGAGCGTTTTAATGTGCGCCGATGGCTCTTCCAGGGTCGCCAAAGCCTGGGCGCAAGCAGCCTTCAGTTCATGACTTTCTGAGCGGGCCCCATCGCAAATGAGTGCAAGACGCGCATCGGTGCCCGGGTCGAGAGTCTTCGCTTTCTGCGTCAACTGACCATCAACCAAAAGCCCTGTTAATGACAAAAACTGCTCAGCAACCCGGCAATGCACAGAGTTGGGCGGTGTCAGCCAGGCCAGTTCGTCGACTGAACTGCCCCACTTCATCACTTCCAGTACCAGTGACGTTAAGTCCTGACTTTCTATGTCGGCAGAAGCGTACTCAGGCTGACCGTGCTCGTCCGCTTTAGACCAAACGCGGTAGCATGTTCCTGGCTGTAATCGCCCTGCGCGGCCAGCTCGCTGCGTTGCGGATGCTTTAGACACAAAGTGCGTAGTCAACTGGTTCATACCGTAACCCGGCAAAAAGTTCGCTCGACGTTCTCGTCCGCTGTCCACAACCACATCTATGCCTTCTATGGTTAGACTCGTCTCTGCAATATTAGTCGCAAGAATAATTCGCTTACCATCACTGGCTTTTAACGCGTGCTGCTGCTCTTTAAGTGACAGCCGGCTATGCAGGGTATAAACACCGACATCGGTTGCCACCAGAGAGCCCAGTGCTTGTTGCACACGTTCAATTTCGTAGGTGCCGGGCAGAAAAACTAATACGCCTTTGTCAGCGTTCCCTAAAGCCTCGACAATGACACTGGGCAAATGGAGTAACCACTCACTTCGCGTTTTGGGTGCTCGGTATTGAATGTCTATTGGAAAGCTACGCCCTTCGCTTCTAAGCGTTGTTACCCCTTCACAATACCCGGACAACCACTCAGAAATAGCTTCGGCCGGCAGTGTCGCCGACATGACCAACAGGTTCAAGTCGTCACGTAATGGCAGCGCGTCCATGACTAACGCCAGACTTAAATCACTGTGTAAATTGCGCTCATGAAATTCATCGAATATCAGTGTGGAGATATCACTAAGCTCAGGATCCTCCTGTAACCAGCGTACTAATACACCTTCAGTGACGACCAGAAGCTTGGTGTTATTCGTGCGTTTCGTCTCACCGCGCACAACATAGCCTACCGTTTCGCCAACCTGTTCTCCCAGTTGCCTGGCCAGGTAACTGGCCACATTGACAGCAGCAACCCGACGCGGCTGCAACATAACAGTAATACCATGAGTGCCCAGTTGCTCGCGCAGTAAATAAAGAGGCAGGTAGGTCGATTTACCGGCACCTGCCGGTGCCTCTAAAACCACACGTGCTGCCGGGAAGCATTGCGCTAACGCCGGCAGCACGTTTTCAACAGGTAGGCTCATACCAAGTTAGTCACCTTGAACAGTAGCGGCAATGGTTCTGACGCCTAACGCTGTCGCCCCTGTTGACCACATAGCTGTCGCAGACTTCTGATACGCCCCGGCTAAGTCAAAGTGCAGCCAGCCTTTACCTTGCTCAGGCGCAAAGCGCAGCAGGAAACCGGCCGCATTGCTGGCCCCTCCGGCACCACCACCTTTTTGCGGGCGGCTGTTTGCGGTATCGGCAAAAGCCGATGGGCAGTTTTCCGAATGCCATGGAGCCAGCGGCAAACGCCACAGCAACTCGTGCTCTTTGTCGGCATTTTTCAATGCTCGAGCCGCGGCGCTGTCATCGACACTAAACAACGCATTGTATTCGTTACCCACGGCCATTTGAGCGGCACCGGTCAGCGTGGCTGCATCAATAATGTTCTTCGCACCAAACTCACCAGCAGCCTGCAATCCGTCAGCAAGCACCAAACGACCTTCGGCGTCAGTATTAACCACTTCTACGGTCAAACCGTTCTTATAACGAATAATATCGCCCAGCTTGTACGCACGTCCGTCAATCATGTTTTCAGCGCAGCAAAGAATCAATTTAACGCGCTTGTTCAGACCACGGCGAATAGCCAGCGACAATGCACCAGTCACCGTCGCCGCACCGCCCATGTCGCACTTCATAGACAACATGCCTTCGCTCGGCTTAATACTGTAGCCACCGCTGTCATAGGTAATACCTTTACCGATAAGCGCTGTATCAACAGGCGCGTTGTCGTCGCCGGTTGGGTTGTAGTCAAGTACCAACATGCCAGGCGCATGCTGGCTGGCACGACCCACGGTATAAATTCCCATCCAGCCTGCGTCTTTCAGAGCCTCACCTTTAATAAACTCTGCGCTTATCGCATCGGGCGCTAACCCTTTAAAATGTTCAATAACGCGCTCAGCCAGGCTTTCCGGATAAATATCTTCTGCCGGTAAGTTGGTGAGCTCACGGCTAAAGCGGGTGGCATCACGCATAGCATCAAGATGCTTGGCCGCTTCTGCGTCGCCTGTGTGCCACACCACATCATTTTTCGACAGCGTTGACGTAAAGCCCTGATACAGCGCCCACTGACGTTCCATATCCCAACCGTCACCAGACACTGCGACCTTTACTAAGCCGTTGTTGTCGAGGGTTCGCCCGGCTTTTTGAATACGCCGCAAATTCTCAGACTCGTCGTCTACCAATACTATTTTTGCTGCGTCGCCGTCAAAAACGACGTTCGATTTCGGGTTCCAATGAGCTGCTGGTGCTTCATTCGTTAAGTAAACCGCTAGTGCGCTGGACATTCTCAACCTCTCTCGATAATTTGCTTTCAGTTACTTTAGAGTTATGAGGTCTCTGATGCAATTTAACAAGCCCCTTCGCCGGGGAGTTTTACAAAAACGCTATAAACGCTTTCTGGCCGATATTGATTTTGGCGATGGACAAATAACAACGGTTCATTGCCCGAACACAGGCGCAATGACGGGCTGTGCTGAGCCTGGGTTCGACGCATATTGCAGTCTTTCTGACAACAAAAAACGTAAGTATTCACATACCTGGGAGTTATCACGAACCAAGGAAGGCGAATTTATTGCGGTGAATACCGGCTGTGCCAATACCCTGGCCGGAGAGCTGCTAAATAGCGAACTTATACCGGAGCTTAGCAGTTGGTCCGAACTGAGGGCTGAAAAAAAGTACGGGCAAGAGAACAGCCGTATCGACTGGTGGGGAATAGACCCTAATGGCAACGAATGCTTTGTCGAGGTGAAAAGTGTCACCCTGGCAGAGGGGAAACACGGTTATTTCCCTGACGCGGTCAGCCAGCGAGCACATAAGCATTTGCATGAGCTCATGCATGTTGTCGATGAAGGACACAGAGCCGTTCAGCTTTATATGGTGATGCATACTGGCATTGAATCTGTCAGCCCGGCGAAACATATCGATCCAAAATACGCGGAACTGTGTATTAAAGCGGCTGAACATGGCGTCGAATTCTACGCAGTGAAATGCGTCATAAATGAGAAAGAAATTCGACTGGAGAGACCAGTTGCAGTGCGCTTGTAGTGCGCTTGTAGTGCGCGGCATTGAGCTAAATTTTGCACAAAAGAATGGGTGGAATAGCGTTGCCAACCCGATCCCTTTCTGGTATATGTAGCGTCCTTTTTTAAACGCACGCTTTTAGAGCACTCTAGTTTTAGAGAATTAGGAGATCCAAAATGCCTCAAGGCAAGGAAAAGAAAACCCACGGCATTCTGGCACTAGCCGGCCTGGAGCCTTATCAGGAGAAGCAGGGCGAAGAGTACATGAATGACGCGCAGCGTGCGCATTTTCGTCGTATTCTGGAAGAATGGCGTCGTCAGTTACGCCAGGAAGTTGATCGCACCGTGCATCATATGAAAGATGAAGCAGCGAACTTCCCTGACCCAGTTGACCGCGCGGCACAAGAGGAAGAGTTCAGCATTGAATTGCGCACTCGTGACCGTGAGCGCAAGTTGATTAAGAAAATTGAGAAAACGCTGCAAAAAATTGAAGATGATGACTTCGGCTTTTGCAATTCATGCGGCATAGAAATTGGTATTCGCCGCTTAGAAGCGCGTCCAACAGCGGATCTCTGCGTTGACTGCAAAACCCTGGCAGAAATGAAAGAGAAACAAATGACAGGAGCCTAAGGGCTCATGTACCGCGGCCGATTTGCCCCGACCCCGTCGGGGCCTCTACATTTAGGCTCGTTGGTTGCTGCTGTTGGTAGCTACCTTGATGCTCATGCGCATAACGGCCAGTGGTTTGTTCGTATTGAAGATGTCGACAAACCTCGCGCAGTTCCGGGCGCTGCCGATACTATCCTCCGCCAACTCGAAGACCACGGACTCACCTGGCACGGTGAGGTTATTTTTCAAAGTGACCGTGACGAGTCGTATCAGGATTACATCAACTCGCTAACTTCCGCCGATTGCATCTATCAATGCGATTGTTCACGTAAGGCCATTCGTGAGCGCGGTGGTATTTATGATGGCTATTGCCGAACTCGTCAACCACGCCCGACACCTTATGCATTACGCTATATTAACAGCAACCCCGTCAATCAATTCAATGACCGGGCACTCGGCATACAGCAGGGTGATACCAGCACCTGTGCAGAAGACTTTTTCGTAAAGCGCCGTGATGGCTTGTATGCATACCAGTTAGCGGTGGTGGTTGATGATATTGAGCAAGGTATTACCGATATTGTGCGTGGTAGCGACCTGGTTGTTCCGAGCTTTTGGCAGCTCACTTTGTGGCAGCATATCGCTAAAGCCAAGCCTCGAATGATGCACTTACCATTAGTGACATCGAGTGACGGCCGTAAGCTCAGCAAGCAAAATCACGCGCCAGCAATAAACAGCCAGCACGCGTCAGACAATCTGTTAACAGCCCTCGATTACCTGGGTATTGATGCCCATGAACTCAGTGAAACGCGACAAATCGATGAGATATTGGCCTTTGCGGTGCAAAAATGGCGCAAAAAGTGGCACATTACGCCTGCTTAACGGTACAATATGCGACCAACTGAGAACAAACAACAATAACAATGGTAAGGGAGAGACCACCATTATTAAGCGAATAAAAGAGTTAGCAAAACGCGCTTTCTCCAGCAAGGATACTACCAGCAACAGTCGTTTACCGGCGTTGAAAGTTATCCCAAGAGATAAACACCCCGTATCCCGGAACGACATTAGCAAAAACGCACTTAAAGTCCTTTACCGCTTACATAACAGCGGCTTCGACGCCTATTTAGTGGGCGGTTGCGTACGTGATATTTTACTCGGTATTCAACCGAAAGACTTCGACGTGACCACCAATGCGACGCCTGAACAGGTGAAATCGCTATTTCGAAACTGCCGCCTTATTGGTCGTCGGTTTCGTCTGGCGCATGTTGTGTTTGGCAAAGAGATTATTGAGGTCGCTACGTTTCGCGGGCATCACGCCGATGACGCCGACTCAAAAAACAGTAAGAAAAACCAGCACGCACACAGTGATGAGCACGGTCAGTTAGTACGTGACAATGTCTATGGCACCATAGAAGAAGACGCAGAGCGCCGCGACTTCACGGCTAACGCGCTGTATTACAACATTGCGGACTTTGCCATTTATGACTTTGCGAATGGCGTAGAAGATATTAACAAAGGTGTTTTACGCTTAATTGGTGATGCTGAAACACGCTACCGCGAAGACCCGGTCAGAATGCTGCGTGCGGTACGGTTTGCGACCAAGCTCAACATGCAACTGGATACCGCGGTACGTGACCCTATTCCTGAACTAGCGTCATTGCTTGCAAACATTCCGCCAGCGCGTCTGTTTGACGAATTTCTGAAAATGTTCATGTCTGGTAAAGCCACTGCCAACTTTTCCATGATGATGGAGCTGGGGCTGTTTCAGCAGCTATTCCCAATGCTTAAAGGGCACCTCAGTGACGCCCAGTCACCCGCATACCAAATGCTGTTAAAAGCATTTAAAGATACCGACAAGCGCATTGCTGAAGACAAACGGGTCACCCCGGCTTACCTTGTTGCTGTGTTGTTGTGGTGGCCATTACTGGCCCGCAAAGAGCAACTGGAAAACGAAGGTGGCCTGCCGCCTATGGATGCGATTAACATTGCCGCCGCCGATGTCGTACACAGGCAGTCTCAGCGTGTTTCTATTCCTAAACGCTTTAGTTTACCGGCGCGTGAAATTTGGCAACTGCAACGACGTTTGCAAGTCACTAAAGGTGGCCGTGCCATGAAAGCACTTGAGCACAAACGCTTCCGCGCCGCTTATGACTTTATGTTGCTGCGCTCACACGCCGAGCCCGAAGACAAAAAACTGGCTGAACTGGCTCAGTTCTGGACAGAAGCTCAGAACAACCCGGCGAAGCTCAAAACCGGTAAGTCCGGCGCTCCCACTCGCAAGCCGAGACGCCGTCGTCGCGGACCGCGTAAGAAGAAGCCACAAAGCAACTCAGATAATGGCTCAGCATAATGCCTATGTCGCACTGGGGAGTAATTTAAACAACCCGCTCAATAACTTACTCAGTGCGCTGTCACGATTAAATCGGTCCAATAGCTGGCAACTCGTCAGCTATTCGTCGCTTTACGGCAGCAAGCCCATGGGACCGAAAGATCAGCCCGATTATGTTAATGCCGTGTGCCAGTTGAGGACGGAATTGTCTGCTTACGACTTGCTGCAGTCACTGCATGATATTGAAGACGAGTTTGGTCGCAAACGCATTCGTCATTGGGGTGAGCGCACGTTAGATCTCGATTTATTATTATTCAATAACGAGACGCACCAAAAGCCAGACTTGACGGTTCCACACCCGGGTATTTATGAGCGTAGCTTTGTCCTGTATCCGTTGGCTGAAATAACGCCAGCACTTGTCTTACCCAACGGCAAAACAGTGACTGAGCAAGCCAAGACACTTACCGAAAGCGGTCTTGACGTGCTAGTCTACCAGTCATCTATTTCTTTATAACTTTGCTAAAGGTCGCATAATGGCTACAACCAGCATTGCTACACTGCAAAAAATGAAGCGTGAAGGCGTTAAAATTAGCTCGCTTACCGCCTACGACTCCAGCTTCGCAAAATTAATGACCGAACAGGGTGTCGACTTTATGCTTGTCGGCGACTCATTAGGTAATGTTGTTCAGGGCCGCAATTCGACCGTTCCGGTCACACTCGATGACATGGCCTACCACACAGAATGTGTGCGCCGCGGCGCCCCTGAAGCCTTCGTTATTAGCGATATGTCGTTCATGACCTACTCGACACCTGAGCAAACCTATGACAATGCAGCGGCACTTATGCAAGCCGGTGCCAATATGGTGAAGCTGGAAGGCGGTGAATGGCTGGAAGACACCATTAAAGGGCTGCATACTCGCGGAATTCCGGTTTGTGCACACCTTGGTTTACTGCCGCAGTCAGTCAATGTGCTAGGCGGCTACAAAGTACAAGGTAAAGAAGAGCAACAGGCAGAAAACACCCTGCGTCAGGCAAAAGCACTCGAAGCCGCAGGCGCTCAACTGCTGGTGTTGGAGTGTATTCCATCCAGCTTAGGCAAGCGCATTACCGACGCCTTAACTATTCCGACCATTGGTATCGGTGCCGGTCCTGACACCGACGGGCAGATATTGGTGATGCACGACATGCTGGGCATGAACAGTGACTATTTGCCCAAATTTGCCAAAGACTTTCTGGCGCAGGGGGGCTCTCTCGCTGACGCGTTTCGTTTATACACCGAGCAAGTGCGCTCGGGCGAATTTCCGGCTCCGGAGCACTGCTATAAATGAAGGTACTAAAAAGCTTACAGGAGCTTCGTGAGTGGCGTAGTGCACAGCAGGAAGTCGCACTCGTTCCAACTATGGGCAACTTACATGACGGCCACTTACAGCTGGTAAAAAGTGCGCTGCAACATTGCGACAATGTGGTGGTGAGTATTTTTGTGAACCCAATGCAGTTTGGTCCCAACGAAGATCTCGACAGTTACCCCAGAACCTTAGATGCCGACTGCGCAGCATTAGAGAAATTGGGCGTTAGTGCCGTGTTTACTCCCACAGTCAGTGATGTTTATCCACGCGGACTGGAGCAACAAACGAAGGTCAGCGTGCCCGGCATTAGCAATATTTTATGTGGCTCCAGCCGCCCAGGCCATTTTGACGGTGTGGCGACAATCGTCTGCAAGCTGTTCAATATGGTGCAGCCTCAAGTTGCTGTTTTTGGCGAAAAAGACTATCAGCAACTGCAAGTCATTCGGCTGATGACTCAGGACTTAAGCTTGCCGGTAGAGGTTATTGGCGTGCCAACACAGCGAGAAGCCAGCGGTTTGGCTTTAAGCTCACGCAACGGTTATTTGACAGCAGAAGAGAAAACTCAGGCAACAGCGCTCTACAAAAGCCTTCAAGATGCGAAAGCGGGGCTTGAACGCCGAGAAGACTTTGAGCAGATAGAGTCTCAGGCAGTGCAACAGCTGGGGAAAGCTGGTTTTAAAGTGGACTACTTTAGCATCCGTAACGCAAACGACTTACAGCCAGCCTCTAAAACCGACGAAAAGTGGGTTATATTGGCCGCGGCTTTTCTCGGAAAAACTCGCCTGATAGACAACCTTCAGGCTGATAATCCAGCGGCCACTTAACTCACTTTTCGGCTTAGTTCAGCATACCGAGTTCACGCATCTCGGTATGCAACGCCCCTCTCAGACTGGTTGCTTTGGAAGCTATTTCGCGCTGCTCTTCCAATACTTCCTCGAGCATGTCGTGCGTCGTTAGCGGGTTTGCCAGCACAACCCGGAATACAACCGTAGGCTCATGGTGGTATTGCCCAGGCGTCAATTTGGTTCGCGACACAAATGATCGTCCGGTTTCACGCTGACGCTTTTGAATGTAACGCGTTAACGCATTTAAGTGTGGGGTTAAGCGTGCCAGCTGCTCAGGCGTAGCGTTTTCAAGCGCCTTTTTAACTCTTGCCGGTACAAAGCGATAGGTCAGTATACAAAGCTCCGGCTCGGTAATGACCTCAAAGTCATCCTGCTCGCTAATAAGTTTCGAGAAATAACGCGCTTTATCAATACTGTTGTTAATTAGCAGCTCATAACCCCGGCGCCCTATCACGTGCATAGCAGAAAAGACCATCATGGCCATGCCCGCCCGGGAGCCTTCCATTGTATGCGAGCCTAAGTCTTTAGAGCCTTGTCGAATAATATACTCGGCATGGTGTTCTATCGACTTCACCAGCGACGGGTTCTTAAACAACACCAGCCCCGCGCCCATAGGCACATACATTTGTTTATGAGCGTCAATAGTAATACTGTCGGCACGCTCAACGCCATGCAATAGCGAACGATGCTGCTCAGATAACAGCGTTGCGCCTCCCCAAGCGGCATCGATATGAAAGTGCGCGCCAATGTCTTCTGCAACATCGGCCATTTCGTCCAACGGGTCTATGTGTCCTGTTTCTGTGGTACCAGCCACACCAACCAGCGCCAGCACTTTGCCGCCTTCCGCCGCTATTGACTCGCAGGTTTCACGCAACTTATCGATACGAATGCGGTTGTTACTGTCCGTTGGCACTGAGACTAAGTTGCGGCGCCCAATACCCAGAACATCGGCGGCCTTACTCAGCGAGTAATGCCCTCGCTCAGAGACCACCACCGTCAGGCGTGAATAACCATAGTGCTGCAAACCTGCCGCAATACCGTCCGCAGCAATGCCACCGAAGTTACCGTCGGCCTGTAGCAACCGGTTTCGGGCGACCCACAAAGCCGTCATATTGGCGATAGTGCCGCCTGAGCAAAAGGCTCCCAATGAATGCTGTGCACTGTGCATCCAACGGTTATAGAATGCTGCTTCTTCTCGGTAAACCAAATGATGCAGCATGCCAATAACGTTACGTTCTAACGGTGTGAACGCCTTCGATGTTTCTATTTTTACCAGATTTTGATTCAGCCCAACCATCAACTTCGCCAACGGCAACAGGAAGTAAGGCAAAGCCGATGTCATGTGGCCAATAAAACGTGGCGAAGCGGTATGTACTGAGTGCGCCACCAATTTATCGAGCAAAAACTCAGTATGGTCAGAAACGAACTGCGGCTCTTCCGGAATTTGCGAGCGGTCAAAGTCCCGCTCAATTTCCTGCAAGGGTTTCTCGCGCGCAACGATATGATCGCCCAGGAACCCCATAAGGTTCTCAGACAAATGCTTTTCAATTTTACTCAGTGTTGAGTCGGGCGCTTCAGGAATCGTGAAAATGCGGTAAAGCGATTCTTCACTGACTTCAGCCACGTCTGGTTTAGAGCTCAATTAGGTCTCCTTCGATAAATCTGCATCGAGTTGCCACAACGGCTGGCCACTGGTTTTATATTTTCGCTCAAAAGGTGTCATCACTTCGTCGTTATTTTTAACAAGGGACACTTGTGCCTGATAGCCACTCACCATAAGTGCTTGTGTCACTTCCAGCAAGTAAAGGCTCCAGTTTGAACGCATATGCAACTGCCCACCAAGCTCAACGACGTTTTTCCACACCGGGCTGCCATGCCAGCGGCGCGACAAATGAGCAGCCTTAGGCCATGGATTTGGGTACAAAATACAATGTTTCTCAAGCGCCCAGTTAGCCTGGTTGGCCAGCCGCCAAAAGTCGATAAGGTCAGCCCTAACCACCCAGTAGCGCTGACCTTTTTCATTATTCTGATAATGACTATGACGTGCCAGTCGGTGCGCTGACTTATCAACGCCAATAACCATAGCGTCCGGGTGTTGAGCCGCCAGTTTTGCTGTGCTTTCACCAACTCCACAGCAGGAATCCAAAATAACCGGCCCCTTCCAGTCTTCAACCTGAGCATTAATTTCCTCAAACGCTCTCAGGTTATGCTCCTGAAATGGCTTCTTGAAAACAGTGTTTAGGTGGCGCTCAACCACAGCGACAGTGTCTTCATGTGGCCCATGTTGGTTACTGCTTACTGGCCTTGCTTCATTCATTACGAGCGAATTCCTATGCCTTTCTCAAGGATGTAATACGCCACGCCAAAAAACAGCACATTAAACCCGACAAGTACCGCAATAGCGACACCAATACCAACATCCGACTGGCCTAAAAAGCCGTAGCGGAAACCGTTCACCATATAAAGCACTGGGTTCGCCATTGACACTTTTTGCCAAAACTCCGGCAGTAAGCTCACCGAGTAGAACACCCCACCTAAATAGGTCAACGGCGTCAGTACAAAGGTTGGCACTATGGATATATCGTCAAAAGTTTTACCATAAACAGCGTTAATCAGGCCGCCTAAGCAAAATAAGGTCGAGGTTAATACCACCGTCAAAACAACATACCCGATATGAGCAATTTGAATATCGGCGAACAGGAACGACACGCAAGTGACAATAACGGCCACTATCATCGCCCGAGCCATGCCTCCACCGATATAGCCCGCAATAATAACTGAGGTGGGCACCGGCGACACCAGCATCTCTTCAATATTGCGTTGAAATTTCGCACTGAAAAACGAAGAAGCGACGTTTGAATAGGAGTTGGTAATGACCGACATCATAATAAGACCCGGTACAATAAACTCCATGTAGCCAACACCACTCATTTCACCAATGCGTTCACCGACAATGCTACCGAAAATCACAAAGTACAACGTCATTGTAATTGCAGGCGGCACCAGCGTTTGCACCCAAATTCTTAAAAAGCGGGTGCACTCTTTTATCCAAATGGTCTTCAGTGCGATAAAGTTTGATGCTGAATGACTCATTGCGCAGCCTCCTTCTGACGACCCTGCTCAACCATTGAGACAAAAAGCTCTTCAAGTCGGTTTGCTTTGTTTCGCATGGATAATACTTTTACCTGTTGTTCGCTCAGTTGCTCAAACACACGGTTGAGGCCCGCATCCTTATCGACTTCGACTTCAATCGTGTGGTCGTCTGTCCAACGATGATTAAAGCCGTCAATGGTCGCACCATTGTGACCAGGCTCAATATCGAGAATAAAGGTTTCCCGACTGAGCGTCGCCAATAAACGCTTGATTGAGGTGTCTTCCACGATTTGGCCCGCATCAATAATGCCAATATTGCGGCACAGCATTTCCGCTTCTTCGAGATAATGCGTTGTCAAAATAATGGTAATGCCCTGCCCGTTTATTTTGGTCAGGTAGTCCCACATTGAGCGGCGCAGCTCTATGTCGACACCGGCAGTAGGCTCATCCAAAATCAATAGCTTCGGCTCGTGCAGTAACGCCCGGGCAATCATTAAACGGCGTTTCATACCGCCTGACAAAGAACGCGCAGGTTCATTTCGCTTGTCCCATAAACCTAACTGTTTCAGATACTTCTCTGAGCGCTCTTTGGCAAGTTGTCTGGGCACACCATAGTAGCCAGCCTGGTTCACCACTATTTGCTGAACCGTTTCGAACTGGTTGAAGTTGAACTCCTGTGGCACTAAACCAATTTGGCGTTTTAAATCCGCTAACTGCGTATCCAGGTCATACCCAAACACACTCACGGTGCCCGCGGTCTTATTCACCAACGACGAAATAATACCGATAGTCGTCGATTTACCTGCGCCATTAGGCCCAAGCAATGCATAAAAATCGCCTTCTTCTACCGATAGGTCGATACCTTTTAAGGCTTCAAAACCACCTCGGTATACTTTTCTTAACCCTTTAATTTCTAGCGCTTTCATACTCTGTACTATGACTCCTTTGAGTAGCCCCAACGCGCAACCAGCTTCTGCTCTAACCCTAAATGATCAAGCACTCGGGCGACCATAAAATCAATTAAATCGTCAATGCTCTCAGGCTTATGATAAAAGCCAGGTGCTGCCGGCATTATGGTGACACCCTGCTGACTTAGCTGTAGCATATTTTGCAAATGTATGGTCGACAATGGCGATTCGCGAGGAACCAAAATAAGCTGCCCACGCTCTTTCATGACGACATCGGCGGCCCGCTCTATAAGCGTATTGCTACTGCCACAAGCTATTGCCGATAAAGTGCTGGTTGAACAGGGACAAACCACCATTTTCCCGGGCGCAGACGAGCCGGACGCCACCGGCGAAAACCATTCTTCTTTACCAAAAACCTGAAGCTTATCGTCGCTGGCTGAAAAGTATTTACGTAATTGTTCAGCCGCTTTGTCAGGGGCGGCCGGCAACTGCATACCATGCTCGGTTGCCAGAACCACTCTAGCTGCGCTGGATATCAACAAAAACACCTGTTGATCCTGATCAAGCAAGCATTGTATCAAACGCAGTGCATAAGGTGCACCCGATGCGCCGGTAATAGCGACCGTGACCCTATTATCCTGTTTCATTATGCCTCCTGGCTGTGTTGCAACGCAGTGAGAAAGCGCTGGTGTAAACCATCAAAGCTACCATTACTCATTATAACGACAGAGTCTTCCGGCTGCGCTTCATGTAGCAAACCCTCGAGCAATTGCCCAGTGCTAGTGAAAACGTGTGCATTCGGTAACACCCGCGCCATCTCCCACTTTAATCCGTCAGGTTGCAGTACAAAGACCTCATCAGCAGCTCTCAACGCTTCTTCCATCGCGTCAGCATGAACACCCATTTTCATGGTGTTTGAGCGTGGTTCCAGTACCGCAACAATGCGCGAACCCGGCAGGTGAGAGCGCAAGCCTCTCAGCGTTGTTTTAATTGCGCTGGGGTGATGGGCAAAGTCATCATAAACTCTTATACGGTTGTGTTCGCCAATCAGTTCCATGCGTCGTTTAGGGCTTTGAAAGCGGCTTAAGGAGTCAGCACTTTGCTCTGCAGGGACACCAACATGACGAGCTGCAATAATAGCCATCATGGCGTTATTAACGTTGTGCTCACCTAATAACGACCATTCAATGCTTGCGACCGTGTCGCCCTCATGCATCACCTCGAAGGACGTGCCATCCTCGTTGTTGCGCTTTGCAGACCAGTCTTGACCCAGCTGGACTTTGTCGCTCCAGCAGCCACCGTCAACAACTTCGTTTAACGCTTTGTCTTCAGTTGGATAAATAACCTGACCGGAGTCTGGCACAACACGCAGCAAGTGCGAAAACTGTCGTTTAATGGCGGCAAGATCATCAAAGATATCGGCATGATCAAATTCGAGGTTATTCAGCACCAGTGTGTCGGGGGCGTAGTGTACAAACTTCGAGCGCTTATCGAAAAATGCCGTATCATATTCATCGGCTTCAATCACAAAAAAGTCCGACTCGGTCAACCTTGCACTGACGGAGAAGTTTCCCGGCACACCACCAATCATGAAACCTGGGTTATAACCGTTATCTTCCAGAATCCACGCCAGCATACTGGCCGTTGTGGTTTTACCGTGGGTTCCTGCAACCGCCAGAACCCAGCGTTGGGTCAGTATATTGTCATGCAGCCATTGCGCACCAGACACATAAGGGAGCCGCTCACGCAGTACCGTTTCAACCTCTGGATTCCCCCGGCTCAATGCATTGCCGATAATAACCAAGTGGGGCTTAGGTTCTAAATTCGCTTCGGCATAACCTTCCATTAACTCTATGCCCAAACTTTCCAGCTGAGTGCTCATTGGTGGGTACACGCTGGCATCAGAGCCTGTTACTTTATGTCCAAGCTGCTGGGCAATAGCGGCGATACCGCCCATAAAGGTACCGCAAATACCGACGATGTGAATATGCATGCGTCAATCCAATTCATCTATTTGTTACTGAAGCGAAAGTGTACCACGTCAAAAACGCCAAGCAGGATTTTTACTAAAAAATAAGGTATCATTTGCGCCCTCGAAAACATGTCATTTAACGCACCAACATTTTAAGCTGCAGGAACTGTTATGAAACGCTTATTGCCTACACTGAGAGCCGACCAAACCAGCGAGTCGCTCATATCCGTTATTAACACCATTCAAATTGCAGCCAAGGAAATTTCATTCCGACTTCATCAGGGCGCACTAGCCGGTGTGCTGGGCTCTACGCTGGATGAAAACATTCAGGGCGAAACTCAGAAAAAGCTCGATGTTGTTGCCAACCAGCTATTAAAAACCCTGTTGCTGGAGTCGCCTAATGTACACGCCGTCGCTTCCGAAGAGGAAGACTCCGTTGTCGACAGCCCTAACTCCGGCCATTACCTGGTCGCTTTTGACCCACTCGATGGTAGCTCTAATATCGATATTAACGGTGGCGTAGGCACTATCTTTTCTATTTTACGCAAGCCTGAAGGTGAAGAGACCAGCGAATCTATGTTCCTGCAGCCGGGCAAGGCTCAAGTTGCCGCAGGCTATGTATTATATGGCCCGGCAACCATGATGGTGTTAACCACTGGCAAAGCCGTTCGGGTTTATACGTTAGACCAAACCGTGGGCGAGTTTTTGCTGACGCACGAAAAGGCGGAAATTCCTAAAGATACAAAAGAGTTCGCTATTAACATGTCGAACCGTCGCCACTGGGCAGAGCCAATTAAAGCGTATATCAATGACTTACTGGAAGGTAAAGAAGGGCCTCGAGGCAAGAACTTTAACATGCGCTGGAATGCCGCTATGGTGTCTGATGTACACCGAGTGATTTCTCGTGGAGGATTGTTTACCTACCCGTGGGACGCCCGAAAACCAGAAAAGCCCTTTAAGTTACGCCTAATGTACGAAGCCGCGCCTATGGCTATGCTGGTTGAAAAGGCGGGCGGCAAGGCATCTGACGGTTACCGACGCATTCTGGACATTGTCCCTGACCATATTCACCAAAGAGTTGCCGTTGTACTTGGCTCTGCAAACGAAGTTGACGTTTGCATGGAGTACCATAAGCAGTACCCGAAACCGTATTAGACCTTTAGCGATATTGCACGATAAAGCCGAACCGCTATAATCGCGCAATCGGTATAACTTTTACATTGAGAACAGGAAGTATTATGAGCTTAGGAAACGTACCTGCAGGTAAAAACCTGCCAGAAGAAGTCAACGTTATCATCGAAATTCCGGCAAACGCTGACCCAATTAAGTACGAAGTCGACAAAGACACAGGTGCATTAGTGGTTGACCGTTTCATGGCAACGCCAATGTTCTACCCTGCAAACTACGGTTTCGTTAATGAAACCTTGTCACTCGACGGCGACCCCGTTGACGTTTTAGTACCAACACCATACCCACTGCAAGCAGGCTGTGTGATCAAATGCCGTCCGGTCGGTGTATTAAAAATGACTGACGAGTCTGGTGAAGACGCAAAAGTTATCGCGGTTCCTGTCAGTAAGCTAACCAAAGAGTACGACCACATTAATGACGTGGACGACTTGCCGGAGCTATTGAAAGCTCAAATCACTCACTTCTTCGAGCGTTATAAAGAACTTGAAAAAGGTAAGTGGGTTAAAGTTGACGGCTGGGAAAACGCAGCGTCAGCTAAAGAAGAAATTAAAACGTCATTTGAGCGCGCTCAGAAGTCGTAAATTCTTAACGTTAAAAGGCAGTATCTATGACCGCCGTTTCTGTTCGTGATTTAAGCTTTTCCTGGAAGCGCAATGAACCCGCCACATTAGAAATACCTGAGTGGCAAGTACAGAACGGCGAAACTCTGCTTTTACGCGGCCCCAGCGGTAGCGGGAAGTCCACTCTGTTATCGCTGTTAGCCGGCATTAATACACCGCAAAAAGGTGAGTTGAGCCTTTTCGACACACCGCTTTCTAAACTTTCCGGACGCCAGAGAGATCGGTTCCGGGCCGATAACATCGGTTATATCTTTCAGCAGTTTAATCTTTTGCCTTATTTGTCTGCATTGGACAATGCTTTATTAGCTTGTCAGTTTTCAAGCATTCGCAAAGAGCGCATTGCAAAGGCTGGCGAGACACCAGAAGCCTCAGCTCACAATATGTTGAAACGTTTAGGTTTAAGCGAGAGCCAGATTCAACAGCCCGCGCACTCCCTCAGCGTCGGTCAACAACAACGGGTTGCTGCTGCACGCGCTTTGTTAGGCGCACCACCACTTTTAATTGCGGACGAGCCAACATCAGCGCTCGACGCTGAGCACCGTGACAGTTTTATCCAATTGCTTCTCGAACTGTCTGCTAAGAACGATACTACGGTGATTTTTGTCACGCATGATGCCGCTTTATCTCGCTACTTTGACTCCCATGTTGAACTCAATGACCTCAACAAAGCAGGAGTAACGGCATGATAAAGCTGGCCATTAAAAGTTTGCTGAATCGCCGTGCGAGTGTTCTGCTGACTGTTATTGCTATTGCAGTCAGTGTCACCTTGCTACTTGCTGTCGAACGCACGCGAGAACAAGTGCAAACAAACTTTGCTAATACGGTCTCGGGAACGGACTTAATTATTGGAGCCAGGACCAGTCAGATACAGCTGCTGCTGTCGTCCGTTTTTCATATTGGTAGCATGACCAACAACATGAGTTGGGATGCTTTTAATGACATTCGTTCACGCCCTGAAGTGGAGTGGGCGGTACCAATTTCACTGGGTGACAGCGTCGGTGGTCTACCCGTTGTTGCCACTACTGAGGACTACTTTAAACACTTTAGATACGGTAGTAAGCAGTCACTAACCTTTGCTGCTGGCGACGCTTTTAAAGGTGAAAAGCAGGTTGTACTGGGCGCTGAAGCTGCGTCTAAATTAAACAAGAAAGTCGGTGATAACATTACCATTGCGCATGGCAGTGGTGGCATTAGCTTTAGTGAACACGATGATCACCCACTAACTGTGGTAGGTATTTTAAAACGCACAGGGACACCCGTTGACCAGACTATTTTAACCAGCTTAACGAGCCTTGAAGTTATTCATGGTGGCGAAAGCCATGACAAACATGACCACGGTGACAGCGACGCTCACCCTCCTGCAGAGAGCATTAGCGCAGCATTACTGGGGCTCAAAGCCAAGCCGCTGGCATTAAGGCTTCAACGACAAATTAACACCTATAAACCGGAGCCACTCACAGCATTATTACCCGGTATGACACTGCAAGAGTTGTGGAAGACTCTGCGCGTATTCGAACAAGCGTTAACCGTTATATCGTCGATGGTGGTACTTATTGGGTTACTAGGCATGCTGACCATTATGCTTGCCAGCTTACGGGAACGCCGTCGTGAAATGGCGGTCTTAAGAGCAGTAGGCGCAGGACCAGGAACCGTTTTTGGCTTGTTAGTCAGTGAAGCTTTATTACTGACGGTGGTAGGCGCCGCAAGCGGGTTGGCTCTGCTGTACTTGCTCGAATGGTCGCTGGCCGGCGTTATTCAGTCGCAGACCGGCATTGTTCTTAGCTTTGCATGGCCAACAGTTGCTGAATGGTGGCGCTTAGGGCTCGTTGTGGCTACCGGTTTTGTGTTAAGTTTAATTCCTGCCTGGCGAGCCTATCGCCAGTCTTTAGCAGACGGACTCACGGTGAAAGTATGAAGCAGTTATTAGCATTAATGTTTTTGGTCGTTGCAATGCCGACGTTCGCAGCAGAGAAAATTGGCTGGAAAGACTTAATCCCTGAAGGTTTTACCCCACCGCCGGTTAAGCCTCAATCTTACTATGACGCTAATCCAGAAGAAGACAGGCAAACTAACTTAGATGCACCTGTGGTCGAGTCTTTGGATGGCAAAAAAGTCCGCATACCGGGTTATGTGGTGCAGCTTGAAGGTGACGCTGACAATGTTACTGAATTTTTGTTAGTGCCTTATTTTGGCGCCTGTATTCACGTGCCGCCACCACCGCCGAATCAGATTATCCATGTTCAATACGAAGAAGGTGTTCCTTACGAAAACACCTACGATGCCGTATGGATTGAGGGAACCATAAAAGTAGAGCGTAAAGAAGGCGACTTAGCGGTTGTTGGCTACACTATGGATGCCGACTCTGTTGAGGTGTATCAGTAAGAGTCTGTTTGCTCTTTCAGTAACTGAATAAGCTCATTAGCCGGCATGGGTTTGGCGAAATAAAAGCCTTGCCCTTCCCGGCAGTCCAGACCAATGAAATAATCCCGCTGCTCTGTTTCTTCAATACCTTCCGCCAGAATTTCCAGACCCAGTCTATGGGCCATATCCACAATAGTCTCAATAATGATTTGCCCACTTTTATGGGCGGAGTTATTCACGAAAGTTTTATCAATTTTAATTCGGTTAAGCGGTAGTTTCTGTAAATAACTGAGCGAAGAAAAACCGACACCGAAATCGTCAATAGCAACTTTCACGCCTTGAAGCTTCAGTCGTTTTAAAATATCTGCGACCAGCTCGGGCTCTTCCATCAGAATGCTTTCTGTAATTTCCAGCTCGACACGCTCAGGCGATATACCAGACTGCTCAATTTGTCGCTCAACCAACTCGGGGAAGTCCCGCTTTCTAAACTGCGGAACCGACACATTAATGGCGATACGTAAGCTAGGCAGGCCGCTTTCATCAAAGGCTTGAATTTGTCGGCAAGACTCTTCGATGACCCAGGAGCCAATATCAACAATAAGCCCCGAGTACTCCGCCAAGGGAATAAACTCAGCGGGTGAAATAAAACTTCCATCACTCTGTGGCCAGCGCAATAGTGCTTCAACACCAATGATTTTCTGAGTCTTCAGGTCAACCTGGGGCTGATACCAGACCTGCAGTTTTCTATCCGCAAAGTCAGCTCTTAACTTTCTGACCAGTTCGAGACGACGCTGAGTCTCTTGTTCCATAATGGGTTCATAAAAGTCGAAGCGCTCGAATGAATGAGTTTTCGCACTTTTAAGTGCAATATAAACCTGCTTCAAAAGACCTTTACCGTTAACTCGCTCGGTATTTTCCGCAGAAGTAAAACCACAGGTGACTTGCAGCGGTATGTAGTGCTCGCCGGCTCTGAACGGTAACATAAACAGTTGGTTAATATTACCCGGCGTGACGATAGCTTTAGGACCTGTTATGCCAAAAACATCCGCTGAAATTCTGGAAACAAAAACTTCATTACCAAGTTGTTCGGTAAGTCGAAGCGCAACGGAACGTAGAAGTAGATTGCCTATATCCTGGCCGAGGCCATCGTTCACATCTGAAAAGTGGTCAATATCCACCACCGCTATGGCGGTTTCCTGGCAAGGCTTTTCAGAGATAACCTGAAGCTTTCGCGTAAATTCAGCGCGGTTAGGAATGCCGGTTAGCGGGTCAAGATAAGCAGCAGTGCGTAGCTCTTCAAATAAATTCGCATTTTCAAACCCGACAGCAATATTGGCTAAAAAGACTTCCAGCAACTCCTGATCGTACTCAGCCACTTTTTGGTCAGTCTCAATATAGGCCGCAGCCTGATGCTCTTGCCCGTCGATGAAAAATACCGTTGCGTGCTCTGTCTGAATGTGTCGCTTTTCATTCAGACACTGACGAACAGATCTTTCTATTTCCTCAGAGTTTAGCGTCGATAAACTTTTATGTATGCTGTTCGCAAAGTGACCAGCAGCCCCCAGTACTAAAATATCATTATCTTTATGAGGAGCTCGTGCGCCGACAATGCCTTCTGCGTTTAGGCCAAGTAGTGAAGCAATTTGAGTAACGACACCTTCGGAAAAATTCACTATGGAGTGCCGTTCCATCAAATTCGAAGCAGAATGAATAATTTTTCTTAAGCCACGGCGATTTTCATTAATGGTTTTTAACTGTTGGTAAGAACGCACTGCCGAGAAAACAGTGGTTAACAGGCGACTACGAGTGAGTTCAGTTTTTGTTTTATAGTCATTGATGTCATACGCTTTTACGACATTTTCTTCCGGTGCATACCCTGGCTGTCCCGTTCGCAACACAATACGTATTTCATCGTTAGCGAGCTTTTCTCGAATATCCTGCGCGACTCTCAAACCGGCGTCGTCAGTTTCCATAACAACATCCAGTAAAATCATAGCAACGTCATCGTGCTCGCTTAAACGATCGAGCGCTTCGCTACCGCTATACGCATGCAAAAATTGAAGCGGTTTGTCTGAAATAATGACATCGGCGAGAGCCATTTTTGTGACAGCATGAATCTCCTGATCGTCATCGACAATCAGGATTTTCCAAAAGCCCTTGGGCTTGTCTACCTTGATCTCTTCATCGTCATCATGAAGGAACAGCGGCTCATCTGGGGTACTGCTCACTCGCCTTCCGCTTAAACCGTTACAAACATCTAACAATTTAGCTTATAAAGTTGTACAACTGCAAGCGAATAAGCAGTATTCGTTTTCTTTAGAAATGGACTTCTAGGCCTACAAAAGGACCTTTAAAGGTTACATCGGAATAAATATCGTCAACGTCATCTAACTCAATGACAGAGTGGCGGTAACCGGCATGCAAATTAAAGTCGATAGCCAGGTTTTCAACCAAGCGATATTCGATACCAATTTGGGCATCCTGCACTTTTGAGTCTTTCACACTCAGCGCACTCACTTCAGCAAACAACGTAAGATCGGTCATCGGAATACCAACGCGTGTTGCCAAGTAACCGGTAGGAACAGTGACAGAAAAGTCCTGGCGCCCAAATGTTGTGCTCACCGGCGTGCGAACCGTACCATCAAAATCCATTGCATTAATACCAGCGTCAAACGAGATAATGTCGTTATCGAAAAACTCGTAATAAAAAATATAGTCGCGATGGCTAAAGTCATTACGTCCATATCCACCGTCAAACTCAAGTGAGTTTTCACGTATTTTTACATTAGGAATTAATGGGATAGGGTGCTCTAGTGCTGCGTAATAACTGTTTTGTCCTTTGTCCTCGAAGCCAGGGGGAAATACTTCCGAACCAACGCCATACTCACCGCTGGCATCGGTATCCCAGTATTGGCCACCAACATATAAACCTAAAACAGTGTCTGCGTTTGCAAGTTGAGGTGTTAGCGCCAAAGCAGCGGCGAGCATAATGCTTTTTTTATACATGTTCATCCTTAATACAACGTTTTATTTAACACGAATAGTAACTGGCTGGGTTTCACCATTGGTAAAGTGTAATTGCAAATCAAACGATTGCCCACTTTTCAGCGGTGACAAGAGTCCAAATAACATGAAGTGATAGCTTCCAGGTTCAAAGGTTATTTGTTCATTTGGAGGTAATTCAAGCGCCTTTACCTGTTGCATCGACATCATTCCATCGGTCATCACATGAGTATGGACTTCTACCTTGTCTGCAACGGAACCGCTCACGCCCTTTATAATCAGGACTTCTTGAGACGGGTTGGCTAACTTGCCGTAAGCGGCTCCATTCTCCGCTCCGGGTATGCTTTCTCGCGCCCAGCCTTCGGAAAAAGTAACGACATCGGCGTATACCGTCGATGTCATTAATAGTGTAAAAATACCAGCCAGTAATGTACGCATTGTCATTCCAGTAATCAGCTTATAATGCGCTATCTTACACTTAATTAAGGAGCCCTAGAAACCCTCGGTTTGCGAAACACTAAGTAAAGAACGAAAAGACAGAGTAAAAGTGGCCAGAAAAAGCTAATTCCACTTAGCACCAGTGCTATAAACGCTGCGCAGAAGCCAAGTAGCGTGCTACCGAATATCGACGTCACGATGAAGAAAATACCACCGACGACCAGTAACCAAACAATTAGTGACACCGAAAGCTCAACTGCAGCCCCTAAGATAGAAGCGGTTAAGGCAACAATCTCGTCCCCAAACAATAGAAACGCGATAACGGCAATTACAATGATCCAAACAGTTTTCTTGTCTGACATAATCTTATCCACACCTATTAAATCATTTTAATAGTATTGCTTTCATAAACCATGCCAATGAGTAACTCTCTGTTTTTAAAGTTTTTTTGGAAAAAAGATGTTGGCGGAAATAAAAAAACCGCCAAATAATGGCGGTTTTTACTAAGTTTTCGATAATTTAGAACTTGTACTCAACTTCGGAATAGAAGTAAGCGCCGTTGAATCCAATAGGCGAGTTTGTATTAGGATACTTAAATATCGTATCAAACGCGCTCTCTACCGGTTGCTCTTCTGGATACTCACTAAACACGTTCTGGCCACCAACGATTAAGCTGAGGTCATCAGAAAATGCGTATTTCACTGAAATGTCAGTCACCCAATTGGGTCCATAAGTATCATTGGCTTCTTCGGCAGTCTCTCCTGTGTCGTAATCACCAATAATATAAGTTCCAAAGTAATTAAAACGTACGTCTGTTTTCCAGTTTCCTAATGAATGAGTAAAGCCCAACGAGCCACTATGATCTGGTGTTGAATCGGTCATACGGATTTTTTCGTCATAATCGAATAATACCGACTCAAGCCCATCAAAAAGTGGCGGCAAATTAACTGATTCTATTTCCGTGTTATTAAAGCCATAAGCAAGTTGTGCTTTTAGCTCACCAAAGTCATTTAAGCTAAATGTCTTGCTAGCAACAATATCCAAGCCTTCTGTTTTTGTATCAACTGCATTGATAAAAAACCGGGCATTTTCTGCGGACACCGTGCTTAGCGCATCGGCTACAGCCGGCGAGTCACCCGGAAACACTTGGTTTGATAAGATAATGCGGTCATCAATATTGATTCGGAAATAGTCTAATGTAATGGCCAAACCGTCATAACCATTCCAGACAATACCTGCGCTGATACTGTCAGATTCTTCTGGTTCAAGATCAGGGATATTCAAAGCATCTGTAACCGGACTCAGAGAGTTAAAGGTTCCAGAGCGTTGCAGAACTGTCTCACCATCAACATCAACAGCCAGAGTCGAGATGTTGGTGAAATAAAGTTGTTGGGCACTGGGTGCTCTAAAACCGGTATTAACCGCGCCACGTACCGCTATTCTGTCCGTAATGTCGTAGCGTCCCGATACCTTCCAGCTCGTATTGTCACCAAAGTCTGAATAGTCTTCATAGCGTACCGCTGCGCCCCACATAAAGTCTGTAGTTAGCTGGTTTTCGGTTTCGAAGTACACGCCAACATTGTCACGGCTTTGGTTAACTTCTGCGTCAGGTCTAAAGCCTGTGTAGCCCTGACTCCCGGCAGGACGATCCTCGTAACCACCGTTAATATAAGACGCCTCTTCACCAGCTTCAATTTGGTAAGTGTTGTCGCGGTAGCTCACACCAAACGCAATCGATAAATCAGAATTGTTCACAAACGGGACAAAACGCTGAGCATCGAATGTGATATTCGATTCTTCGTTCGTCAGAGTTCCCGCATCGAACGAGGTTGGAGTTACGTCAGGCCCCAGAGATGCATTCAATGAGTTCTCAACATTATATTGGAACTCACTAACACCATAACCACCACTAAAATCTAAAGTCCATTCACCCAAGTACCACTCATAACCGGCGTACATAGAGTAGTCTTTAACATCAGGTGCTAGAATAGGCAGAAACCCGTCAGGGTAGATTTCAGTCAACGTGTTACTTTGAATCGCTCTTCTGTAAAAAGCCCCGGACTCAGATTTACGGTCACTCATGCCGCCAAAAGCATAAATCCTACCGTCGCCCAAAGTCATATCGAAGTTAGCAAATAAAGAGGCGTTTTCGTATTCAGCTTGGCCAATATGAAAACTTTGTCTATCAAAGGTCTCTTCTCGGGGATCTGGGTCACCGTTTTCAAGCAATGGATACTGTTGCCGAGTATCTGGACCGGCTCTATTGGTACGGTTTTTATGTTGAAGTTCTCCAGACACCGTTAACGCACCGTCTTCGCCCACCGAAAATCCAGTACTAGCCGATGCGCGCCATTGTTCACCATCACCTTTATGTGTTTGGCCAAGCTGAAAGCTCGCACTACCGCCTTCTGAATTGTCTTTCAATACAACGTTAATCACACCGGCAATAGCATCTGAGCCGTAAAGTGCAGCAGCGCCATCTCTTAAGACCTCAATGCGTTTTATGGCCGACATTGGTATAGCGTTAAGGTCAACGTTTGAGCTACCTCGCCCCGTTGTCCCATTTAAATGGACTAAAGCAGAACTGTGACGCCGTTTGCCGTTGATAAGGACGAGCGTATGATCAGGCGATAAACCTCTTAGTGAGGCTGGTCTAACAGCGTCACTACCATCCGTAATAGAAGATGATGGGAAGTTAAAACTTGGTACAGCATATTGAAGTGCTTTTGCTGTATCGGTCATTCCTGTGGCAGCTAGATCTTCTCCACTAATAATGTCGACTGGCGCCGAACCATCAGTCGCTGTTCTCATCGATAAACGAGAACCTACAACCTGAATAACCTCTTCAACCTCTGCACTGTCATTTGTATCAGCATTTTGTGCTAATGCTACTGGAGCGACAAGAAAACTACTAGCCAAAGCTAGTGTTATAGGATTTATACGTTTCATACTGCTGTTCTCCCCATTTATATGTCATTTTAATATAGCAGTTAAAACGTAATTTGGTTCAGTCCTGTTAGCGATGACATATGAACATTTGTTATAAGTAGCCTAAGGTTATTGCATCAGGTGTGATGGCAGTTCCGGGAGGGCGGGCATAAAAAAAGCCCCCAGCGTCAGCTGAGGGCTTCTTAGATTTGAAGTCTGGCGGTGTCCTACTTTACTCCGGGCTTCCTGCCCTCCGCCCTTCGGGCCGCACTAACGTGCATTCAAAATCGCTCCCGGCGATTTTGTCACATGCCCATGCTCGAGTAGCACAACACACAAAATAAAAAGCCCCAGCCAAAATCGGCTGGGGCTCTTTTATTTGAAGTCTGGCGGTGTCCTACTCTCGCATGGGGAGACCCCACACTACCATCGGCGCTGGTGTGTTTCACTTCTGAGTTCGGGATGGATTCAGGTGGTGCCACACCGCTATGGCCGCCAGACATAAACTGTCACAACATAAAAAACTGATT
>ENA-ORDG01000018-ORDG01000018.1-marine-metagenome-genome-assembly--contig:-NODE-18-length-84926-cov-6.314217_pt1 | contig 84926 bp, 75 predicted proteins | sample MGYA00248629_ERZ508524 | MGnify/ENA primary metagenome ERZ508524 (study PRJEB26194, sample SAMN05421901) | marine metagenome | isolation source: East of Rio de Janeiro, Brazil, South Atlantic Ocean...
AGATTATTGAACACATCACTTTAATAATGGCGCATTGCGACGCCGTGTAAAGCGAGGTGTCCATCCCATCATCCCTGGGGGCTTGACTGCAGCCATCCATGGCTGCAGACAGTTTCTGAGTATTTCCCGCCAACAAACAGCGGTGCAATCCATCACTCCCCCCTCACCTCTTAGTTGCGAAAGTGTTAAACTACTCGCCAATTTCACCTAACGTCTTTTAAAGAAGTCATGACCCAGATTAACTGCGACAAAGAACTCGATACCCTTGGCCTTAAATGCCCGGAGCCCGTAATGTTAGTTCGTGCGGCTATTCGTAAAATGGAAGTTGGTGAGGTGTTACTGATTATTGCGGATGATCCCGCAACAACCCGGGATATTCCGGGCTTTTGCGAGTTTATGGAGCATGAACTAGTGGACTCTGAAACCGAAGAGATGCCTTACCGCTACTGGGTTAGGAAATCCCACTAAAAGCCTGACGTTTAGGTGTCAGGCTTTATCTTTATTTAAGTACATTTCCCAGAACTCAGCCTGTCCAACATCGCCCAGTTCATAAGGTTCAAACCCGAAGTTTTTGTAGGCCTGCTTGGCACGGTCATTGTTTTCCAGCACTTCCAGTGTCAGCTTCACGCAGCCGCGGAATTCTGCCAGTGTTTTCACTTCTTCCAGCAGTTTACGCGCAACGCCCTGGCCACGGTATTCAGGTATAACGGCTATGTCATGAATGTTCATTAGTGGCTTAGCTGCGAAAGTAGAAAAACCTTCCACACAGTTTGCAACGCCAACCGGGGTATCGCCATCGTAGGCCAGCAATGAAAATACATGGTCTCTTTTTGCCATTTCATCTATCAGGTTTTCTTTCACTTCGTCTGAGATACCTTCGCCGCCGCCCATTGGGTCTTTGGCATAAGCGTCGAGCATAGCGATAACCGCGCTGCGATGTTTGGGATTATTGTAATCCGCCAGTGTTATTTCAATCATTCTTCCTTCGCTCTTTTGACAACGTTATATAACGTAAATTGTTTCATTTGTTTTACGACGGGTTCGTAACAATGACAACTGATAACATGGTCGTTAACCATACCAACTGCTTCCATAAAAGCATAGCAAATGGTGGGGCCAACGAACTTGAATCCCGCCTTTTTCAACGCTTTTGCCATTGTTCTCGAGGCTTCGGTTTCCGTGGGGATTTCCGCTTGTGTTTTGTACTTGTTAATAACGGGCTTTCCGCCAACAAAAGACCATAACCACTGTTCAAACTTAATACCCTGCTCTTCCAGCTTTAAATAAGCTTCAGCGTTGGTAAAAATGGCGTCTATTTTCTTCTTACTGCGAATAATATCACTATTGGTGTACAGCGCTTCTTTATCTTCGTCACTCATTGCCACAATAGCTTGTGGGTTAAAGTTTAAAAAAGCATTCTCGTAGCCGGCTTGTTTGCGCAAAATGGTTATCCAGCTGAGACCTGCTTGCTGCCCGTCCAGGCAAAGCTTAGCAAAGAGCTCTTGCGGGTCACTGACTGGTCTGCCCCAGACATTGTCGTGATAAACTCGGTAATCGTCAGCAGATTCACACCATGAACACCGTTCTGGCGCATTATTTGTCATGTCATCCCCTATAACCAAGGCGCTTCAGAGGGTATAATCTACGCATATTTTTCGACCATCGGTCAACCACAAATAACAAAGCAGAGAAAGCGTATGTCGAAATACGATGTAAAAACCTTTCAGGGGCTTATTTTAGCCTTACAAGATTACTGGGCTCAGCAAGGCTGTGCGGTAGTGCAACCGCTCGATATGGAAGTGGGTGCAGGTACATTCCATCCCATGACATTCTTACGCTCTTTAGGGCCAGAGCCTGCCAGCTTTGCGTATGTGCAGCCCTGCCGCCGTCCAACAGACGGCCGCTACGGCGAAAACCCAAACCGCCTTCAGCACTATTACCAGTTTCAGGTCATTATGAAGCCGTCGCCCAAGGACATTCAGGAGCTTTATTTGGGCTCTCTGGAACTGTTGGGCTTTGATACGCTAACTCACGACATACGCTTTGTAGAAGATAACTGGGAATCGCCTACTCTGGGCGCCTGGGGCTTAGGCTGGGAAGTATGGCTCAATGGTATGGAAGTCACCCAGTTCACCTACTTCCAGCAAGTCGGTGGTTTAGAGTGTCGCCCGGTTGCCGGCGAAATTACTTACGGCCTTGAACGCCTGGCAATGTATATTCAAGGCGTGGACAGCATTTACGACTTAGTTTGGACAGACGGCCCACGCGGTAAAATTCTGTACCGCGACGTGTTCCATCAAAATGAGGTTGAGCAGTCGACTTATAACTTCGAGTATGCCGATGTCGATGTTCTTTTTCAGCGCTTTGAAGACTGCGAAAAAGAATGTGAATTACTCATAGAGAAAGCATTGCCACTTCCTGCTTACGAACAAGTCATGCGAGCCTCTCATGCATTCAATTTGTTGGACGCCAGACACGCAATCTCCGTAACCGAAAGGCAACGTTATATATTGCGAGTACGTACCATGGCTAAGGCAGTTGCTGAAACTTATTATCAGGCACGAGAAGCGTTAGGCTTCCCTCTGGCCGACAAGAAAGCCGAAGACTAAGGAGAGCATAGCTGTGAATAAAGACAATTTACTGATTGAGTTAGGCACGGAAGAGCTTCCTCCAAAGGCTTTAAGAGCATTACGTGATAGTTTTAAGTCGGGCATACAAGCAGGTTTAGAATCGGCTGAGCTGTCTTTCGGGAGCATAGACGCTTATGCGACACCACGTCGTTTAGCGGTGCTTGTGAATCAGGTAGAGACAGAACAACAGGACAAAGTTGTAGAAAAACGAGGTCCGGCGGTTAACGTTGCCTTTGATGATGCAGGTAACCCGACCAAGGCTGCAGAAGGCTGGGCTCGCTCTAATGGCATTACGGTTGACCAGGCTGAGCGCTTAAAGACCGATAAAGGCGAATGGCTACTTCATAAAGCAACGGTTAAAGGCCAGTCTTTAAAGCAGTTAGCGCAAGGGTTTATTGAGTCAGCGATTAAGACACTGCCTATTCCTAAGCCCATGCGCTGGGGAGACAGTACGGCTCAATTTATTCGTCCGGTACACACACTGACAGTCATGCTTGGCGATGAACTCATTAATGCCGAAGTATTGGAAACTAAAAGCGCTCGTTTTATTCAAGGGCATCGCTTCCATTCCAAACAAGGTTTCGAGCTTGATCATGTCGACAACTACTTAAACAAGCTGCGTGAAGCGAAAGTAATCGCTAACTTCGAAGAGCGCATTGATATTATCCAGTCCGAAGTAACGCGCTTAGCAAACGAACTTGGTGGTCGCGTTATTCAGGACGATGATTTAGTCGAAGAAGTGGCTGCATTAGTCGAATGGCCAGTTGCTTTAACAGCAAGTTTTGATAAAGGCTTTTTGGACGTACCTAAAGAGCCGCTTATTGTCACCATGAAAGATGACCAACGTTACTTCCCGGTCGAGGACGGTAACGGCCAGTTACTGCCGCAATTCATATTCATTACGAATATTGAAAGTCGCGACCCGCAGCAAATCATTCATGGCAACGAGAAAGTCATTCGCCCTCGCCTGGCTGACGCTCAGTTTTTCTTTGAGTCCGACAAGAAGCAGTCCCTTGAGTCGCGAGTCGCTAAACTCGATTCGGTTCTTTTCCAGAAGCAACTTGGTAGTATTGGCGACAAAGCTCGTCGTATCGCTGAGTTGGCAGGGAAAATTGCGTCGCTTCTTAAAGCGGACGCTCAAGCAGCTGAACGCGCCGGTCTGCTGTGTAAGGCCGACTTGGTTTCCGATATGGTCTCAGAATTCCCCGAAACTCAAGGCGTTATGGGTAAACACTACGCACTTAATGATGGCGAAACTGCCAGTGTTGCAGAGGCTATAGAGCAACACTACTGGCCTCGTTTCTCGGGCGACCATTTACCCGAAAGCAAAGAAGCGTGCGCTGTTGCGCTTGCAGATAAGCTAGATACCCTGGTCGGTATTTTCGGTATTGGCCAAGTGCCAAAAGGTGACCGCGACCCATTCGCTCTGCGACGTGCTGCACTTGGGCTTTTACGCACATTGGTCGAGCGTGATTTACCGCTCGATTTAAATGAGCTTTTATCGGCCTCGGCCGAAGGTTTTGGAGACAAGCTGTCTAACCAAACGGTAAAAGCCGATGTCTTCGACTTCCTGCTGGGTCGTTTCCGCCCATGGTATCAAGAGCAAGGTATTTCCGTTGACGTCATTCAGGCGGTGCTTGCTCGCTCTCCGTCAAAACCGGTCGATTTCGACAAACGCGTTAAAGCCGTTGAAGCGTTTAAGTCGCTGGATTCCGCAGAGAGCTTAGCTGCCGCGAATAAGCGCGTAGGTAATATACTGGCGAAATCTAAGGAATCGATAGACGGTAAGGTTCAACCAAACCTTTTAAACGAAGCCCCTGAAAAAGCTTTGTATCAGTTGCTAGACGAAACAGAGCAAACGGTTAAACCGCTTATTCAGGACGGTAACTACACCGATGCCCTGACGCAACTGTCTAACTTGAAAGAGCCTGTGGATGAATTCTTCGAGCACGTCATGGTGAATGCTGAACAGGATGATATCCGGCTTAACCGCTTGAATTTACTGTACCGTTTACGCCAACTGTTCCTGGAAATAGCGGATATTTCATTACTGCAATAACTATTTAGTAGGCAAAGAAAAAGGCGGCTCCGGAAACGGAAGCCGCCTTTTTTGTATCATTACTAACTGACTAAACGTCTAAGTTTGCCACTTTAAGAGCATTAGACTCAATAAATGCTCGACGTGGTTCTACTTCGTCACCCATGAGGGTTGTGAATAGTTGGTCTGCTCCAATCGCGTCTTCAATAGTTACTTGAAGCATGCGACGCGTTTCAGGATCCATAGTGGTTTCCCAAAGCTGATCCGGGTTCATCTCGCCCAAACCTTTGTAGCGCTGTACGTACATGCCTCGTTTGGATTCACTAATCAGCCATTCTACGGCATCGACGAAATGCGACACTGGCTGTTTCTTCTCACCACGCAAGACGTAACCGCCCTCTTCAACTAAAGAGTCAATTTCTTCACCCAAGGTGACAATTTGCTCGTAGTCTTTGGACATTAAGAACTCGTAATTTAGCGGGTAATCGGTATCGACACCATGCTGGCGAATGGTCGTTGTCGGTAACCACATTTGACGCTCTTCGTCTTCATGCAAAGAGATAGTATAAGTGGCTGAATCAACTTCGCGAGCGGTTAGGTCATCATTAAGTGTCTTAACCCAGCCTTCCATGTAGCTTTGGTCTTTCAAGCGCTCATCCGTTAAACGAGGCGCATAGAATAAACGCTGCAGGAACTTCTCAGGCATACGACGACTTAGCCGCTTAATGTTTTCTTGTGCCATTTGGTAGCCGTTTACTAAGGTTTCCAAACGCTCGCCCGAAATACCCGGAGCAGTCTCGTTCACATGCAAAGATGCATTATCTAACGCAAGGCTGGTTAAATAACGAATAAGTGCTGGGTCATCTTTTATGTAGACTTCCTGTTTGCCCTTTTTCACTTTATAAAGCGGTGGCTGCGCAATATAGATATAGCCACGCTCAATAATCTCAGGCATTTGACGATAGAAGAACGTCAACAGCAGCGTTCGAATGTGAGAACCATCGACGTCAGCATCGGTCATGATAATGATGCGATGATAACGCGTTTTATCCGGATCGTACTCGTCGCGACCAATACCACAGCCCATTGCTGTTATCAACGTTCCTACTTCTGCCGACGACAGCATCTTATCAAAGCGCGCTTTTTCAACGTTCAGAATTTTACCCTTAAGCGGCAGTATTGCTTGGTTCTTACGGTTACGGCCTTGCTTCGCAGAACCACCTGCCGAGTCACCCTCCACAATATAGAGTTCAGAAAGTGCCGGGTCTTTTTCCTGACAATCAGCTAGCTTGCCTGGCAAGCCGGCAATATCTAACGCGCCTTTACGACGTGTCATTTCGCGGGCTTTTCGCGCAGCCTCTCGCGCTCGAGCGGCATCAATAATCTTATTAATAATAAGCTTCGATTCGGTTGGGTTTTCTAACAAGTAGTCCGCCAACTGCTCGTTCATTGCTTGCTCAACCGCTGATTTCACCTCAGAAGACACGAGTTTGTCTTTAGTTTGTGATGAAAACTTAGGGTCTGGTACTTTCACAGAAATTATAGCGGTCAAACCTTCGCGGGCATCATCACCCGTCGCTGAGGTTTTTGTCTTCTTAGTGAAGCCTTCTTTTTCCATGTAAGCATTCAATGTACGCGTCAAAGCTGCACGGAAACCCGCTAAGTGAGTACCACCGTCGCGCTGCGGAATGTTGTTCGTAAAGCAATAAATATTCTCTTGGAAAGAGTCATTCCACTGCATACTTACTTCAACAGATATACCGTCTTCTCGTTCCGCCGCAAAGTGGAATGCTTTCTCGTGAATAGGCGTTTTATTCTGGTTTAAGTAATTAACAAAAGCGGCAATACCACCTTCGTACTTAAATAAATCTTCACGGTCATCGCGCTCGTCACGTAAGCGAATACCAACACCAGAATTTAGGAATGACAACTCGCGCAAACGCTTCGCCAAAATGTCGTAATGAAAAACGGTGTCGCTGAAGGTTTCAGCACTTGGCCAGAAGCGCAGTTCGGTACCTGTTGTGTCTGTATCGCCAATAGGTTTAACGTCACTTTCAGGTTCACCCATATGGTAGGTTTGTTCATAAACCTTACCCTGACGACGAATGGTTAACTGCAGCTTTTCAGACAAAGCGTTAACGACTGAGACACCAACACCGTGTAAACCGCCCGACACTTTATACGAGTTATCGTCGAACTTACCACCGGCATGAAGTACGGTCATAATAACTTGAGCGGCCGACACGCCCTCTTCCTCATGAATGTCGACTGGAATTCCACGGCCATCATCTTTTACTGACACGGAACCGTCCGAATGAATAGTGACGAGAATTTCTGAACAATGCCCAGCCAAAGCCTCATCGATAGAGTTATCGACAACCTCAAAAACCATGTGATGCAGACCTGTGCCATCGTCCGTATCTCCAATATACATCCCTGGACGTTTACGAACTGCATCCAATCCTTTAAGGACCTTTATACTCGATGAACCGTAGTTATTTTCTTCCATAGTTATTATCTCGATATCATTCGTTTATTGCCCCATGTTCCACGTGGAACATTTTGGGCGATTTTTGAAATTTATCCGACAACTGCTTTCCAGTAATCGCTGTGACAAACACCTGCGCATTTAATTTTTCTAACTGCTGGCAAAACAATCGTTGATTATCCGCATCCAATTCAGATGTCAGATCGTCCACTAAGTAAACGCAAGATTCGCCCTTAACAGACTGAAAATGCTTCCCTTGCGCCAACTTTAATGCTGAAACCAACGTCTTTAACTGCCCTCTGGACAATCTGTGTTTTACATCCACGCCATCGGCTAAAATTTTAATATCCGCCTTGTGTGGACCCACTGACGTAAAGCCATATTTCTTATCTTTCTCTGTATGGCTTTCTAAGGCCGAAAAAAGTGATTGGGTACTATCCCACCCTTTTTTTAGTCGAACCTCGATTGTAACATTTGAGAGGAAAGATTTCGCTAATTCTTGTATATAATCCGACAGTTCTTTCAAATAATTTTCACGACTGACACTAATGAGTTCACCATAGTAAGCGAGTTGCTCTAGCCAATATTTATCTTGTGTTGCAGACGCTGAGTATTGCTTTAATAAACTGTTACGCTGTTTCAGTATTTGAGTGTAAGAAACCCAGTTTTTATAAAACGAATGTTCCACGTGGAACACTCCCCAATCTAAGAACTGACGTCTTAAACTCGGCCCTTCTAAAAGAATATCGACCGACTCCGGAGTCAAAAGCTGAACCGGCACCAAACGTGCTACCTCAGACATTTTTGTTGCGTTGGCATTATCTAAACGCAACGTCTGATCACCGGAAGTATTCCGACGAACTCCTATCGAATGGTTTGCCGTACGACAAAATATCGTGAATTGATCCGCATGTTCATTTATCAGCTGACGAAATCCACCGGGCCGAAAAGAACGACCAAAGCCTAATAAATAAATCGCTTCTAAAAGGCTTGTTTTACCGGACCCGTTACTGCCGGTAATTAAATTGATATGTCTATCAGGAGAGATAGCCACTTCCTTAAAGTTTCGAAAGTGGCTTAAATTGAGAGATTCAATAAACATCTACGATGATATTACAGGCGCATTGGCATTATTACGTAACAACATGAGTCATCATGCTGCGGCTCAATCAATGCACTGCTGTTAGAGTCTGACAGTGTGAAAGATACCTGTTCCTCATCAATGTTGCTCATGACATCAAGCAAGTAACTGACGTTGAAGCCTATTTCCAAGTCATCGCCCTGGTAGTCGACCTCAATAATTTCTTCAGCTTGCTCTTGCTCTGGGTTAGTTGCGGTAATGCAAAGCTCACCCGAACTCAAGTTTAAGCGAACGCCTCTGAATTTTTCATTCGATAAAATAGAGGCGCGACTGAATGCATGGCGTAAAATATCGCGGTCAGCCACAACCACTTTATCACCGCCGCTAGGTAATACACGACGGTAGTCAGGGAATCGGCCGTCTACTAATTTACTGGTGAACATAAGCTCAGGTGTTTCAACACGAATATGATTATTACCGATAGACACCGTAACTTCGTGTTCGTCATCGCCTAGTAAACGAAGTAGTTCAACCACACCCTTTCTTGGAACAATAACCTGTCTTTGAGTTAAGCCCGGCTGGTCGATAGCACAGGTGCTCATCGCCAAACGGTGCCCGTCAGTTGCGACCGAGCGCAGCATACCGCTGTCCGTTTCGAACAACATACCGTTTAAATAATAGCGAACATCCTGATTTGCCATGGAAAAATGTGTCTTTTCCATTAAGTCTTTTAAAATACCTTGCTCTGTCACAAGCTGGATATCGCTTTTCCAGTCGTCAATATTCGGGAAATCATCAGCAGACAGGGTGCTGAGTTTAAATTTACTGCGACCGGATTTTACGGTTGCGCTGTCTCCTTCAGCAGTAAATTCAATAACAGAGCCATCGGGCAAGCTACGCACAATGTCCACTAGTTTTTTAGCAGGTACTGTTACTGATGCGTCCATATCTGCCGACTCTAGCGCTACAGAGGACACCAGTTCAACTTCCAGGTCCGTACCTGTCAGTTTCAACTGACCGTTCTCAACCTGTAACAATAAGTTAGCGAGAATAGGTAAAGTGTGACGTCTTTCTACTGCGCCACTAACAACTTGCAGTGGCTTTAAAAACGCATCGCGATTGATAGAAAATTTCATGACTCATTCCCCTGTAATGACGACATGCTTAAGACGACAACGTCCGTATTAAATTACGATAATCTTCTTTTATGTCGTTCTGAGCATCTTTTAATTCTTGTATTTTTCGACACGCATGGAGCACAGTTGTGTGATCCCGACCACCGAACGCGTCCCCTATTTCCGGCAAGCTGTGGTTGGTCAACTCTTTAGCTAACGCCATTGCTAATTGTCTTGGCCTTGCCACCGATCGGCTACGACGTTTTGACAGGATATCAGCCAACTTAATGTTGTAGTACTCAGCCACCGTCTTTTGAATATTATCAATAGTAACCAGTTTTTCCTGCGCTGCGATAAGGTCTCGTAATGCTTCTCTCACAAAATCGATGGTTATTGGACGACCGGTCAGTTGGACATTTGCAACAACTCGATTCAAAGCACCTTCTAATTCACGAACATTGGAGCGTAGTCGCTTGGCGATAAAAAACGCTACTTCATGCGGCATATTTAAACCACGTTCTTCCGCCTTGCGCATTAAAATAGCCACCCGTGTTTCCAGCTCCGGTGGCTCTATGGCAATGGTCAGTCCCCAACCAAAACGTGACTTTAAGCGGTCCTCCACCCCTTCTATTTCTTTCGGGTAATGGTCGCTGGTCATGATTATTTGCTGATTTCCCTCCAGCAGGGCGTTAAAGGTATGGAAAAACTCTTCCTGAGACCCTTTTTTATTCGCAAAAAACTGAATGTCATCAATTAGCAAAGCGTCGACCGACCGATAATAGCGCTTAAACTCGTTCGTTGAACTGTTTCTGATGGAGTTAACCATGTCCTGAACAAAACGCTCTGCTCTAATATAGAACACTTTGGCACCTTTTTTATGCGCCATAATGCCATTACCGACAGCGTGTAATAAGTGCGTCTTACCGAGACCCGTACCACCGTAGACAAATAACGGGTTATAGACACCACCAGGGTTCTCAGCAACCTGAATAGCTGCCGCGCGCGCTAACTGATTCGATTTACCTTCAACGAAATTATCGAAGGTGTACTCTGGGTGGATATTGCTTTCAAATTCTTCTGCGGACTCGTTACTACTTCCCGAAAAACCGGTCGCTTTTTTACGAACAGCTGCTGCTCGTTTTTGCACCGATGCCACCGAAGAAGAACGACCATTAGAAACTTCGCCTACCTTTAAAACAACATTCGGTGCGGTTTCACCATTACAAAGGTTTGTAAGGTAGTCGTTAATGGTTTTTAAGTATTTGTCACGCACCCAATCAACCGAATAAATGTTCGGCGCAAATAATGTTAGCGTGTCACCGTTTTGTTCGGCTTGAAGTGGTCTGATCCACGTGTTGAACTGCTGTAACGGAAGTTCCGATTGCAGTCGCTCTGCACATTGTTGCCAAAGCGAATTATTCACACTCTTCTCCTGGATCGTTTATTTATTATAGTATTCATTGATTGTACTTCAGTCATTCGGTTTCCGCTAGTCAAAATGCGTTGAAAACGGCATAAATAAAGGATTTTTTATTTTATAAAGAGCTATAACTCCGGCTCATATTTTGCTTTAAAAGCGCTATTAAAAAATAAATAGAAATTAGAAAAAGTGCATAACTCAAAATTTATCCACATTAAAGAAAACTTAACCGATATAATTGTGGATGACGTCAATTTGCGAAAATCGTCAAAAAGTCAGCGAAAAAGGCTAATAAATGCACGCGTAGTCGTTGACTAGCGGGTAAAAGATCGGTAAGATCCGCGCTCTAAAAAATTCCCGTCACGTTTGGTTTCAACTTTTTCGGCCAGCGTGGGAACTAGCAAACTGACCGATGGAAGATTAGTTATGAAAAGAACATTTCAACCAAGCGTATTAAAGCGCAAGCGCTCTCACGGTTTCCGTGCTCGCATGGCAACTAAAAACGGCCGTAAAGTATTGGCTCGCCGCCGTGCTCGTGGTCGTAAAGTATTGAGTGCTTAAGAGTATCTCATACGGACGGGAGTTACGTCTGCTAACTCCCTCTGACTTTCAGACTGTATTCTCAAACCCTCCTGTAAAAGCTGTCACTTCTCACATTACTATGTTGGCAACGCCCAACACGAAAGGCCATCCTCGCATCGGCGTTACTATTAGTAAGAAACGAGCCAAACGCGCTGTTGATCGCAATCGTATAAAACGCCAAATGCGCGAGACTTTTCGCTTAAGCCAACATAAACTACCGGCTTTTGACATTGTTATTATTGCCAAGCCAGGTATCGTTGAGCAAGATAACGCCGCTTTACGGGATACGTTGAATTATTTATGGCGAAAATTAGCAAAGCGCTGCGTGCAGTACCAATCGCGCTAATTAAAATCTACCAATGGGTCATAAGTCCGTTACTTGGACCGCGTTGTCGATTTTATCCGTCATGTTCACATTACGCCTGTGAGGCTATTGAAAAACACGGTACAATCCGTGGAGTTTTTCTTGCCACCAAGCGAATCGGTAAATGCCATCCCGGTCACCCGGGCGGTTACGACCCCGTCCCTCCTTGCGAGCAAGAACAAAAAGCTAAAACAGAAAATAACAGTCAATCATTAACGAAACAGCCAACAGAGACGAAATCACTATGAATTCGCCACGTTCAATATTATTTATTGCCTTTTTAGTGGTGTCATTTTTCCTTTACCAAAATTGGGTTGTGGAATCGGCACCAGGTACAACGGCTCCAACAAATTCTGAGTCGACGCAGCAGCAAGCTGCTGACAGCGCTGACTCAACTGACGTTCCAAGCGGTTCAGTCGCTGCATCCAGCGATGTGCCTGAAGCCGAAGGCGCCTCAAAAACCTCGAGCGCAACGACTATTCACGTTGAAACCGATGTACTCGACGTACAAATAGACACACGTGGTGGTGATATTGTTTCGGCAAAATTGTTGCAGTTTGCAAAAGAGCTCAATTCTGATAAACGTTTTCAGCTACTGCAAAATAAATCAAACGCTGTTTACGTCGCTCAGTCGGGACTAATCGGCGCAGATGGTATCGACAATAAAAACGGTCGTGCCGTATACAGTTACGAAAAGACGGATTATTCATCGACGTCTGAAAAAATAGAAGTGCCACTTACCTACACCTCTGAAAATGGTGTGGTATACCGTAAAATATTCACCTTTACGCCGGGTCACTACGATATTGATGTTCGTTTCGAAATTGAAAACAACTCCGCTGACACCTTAAGCACGCAGTTCTACGGTCAGTTAAAACGCTCAATGGGCACTGGTGAAAGTGGCAGCATGATAATGCCAACCTACTTCGGTGCCGCGTATTCTCACGACGACGACAAGTTTGAGAAATATGACTTCGAAGATATGCAAGATAAGCGTTTGGATGTCACCTCTCAAACGGGTTGGGTTGGAATGCTGGAGCATTACTTTGTTTCTGCGTGGATTCCAACGCAACAACAAACTAATCGTTTATTCTCGCGTGTGGCTAATGGCTCGCAAGCTATTATCGGTGTTATTTACCCTGCGACCCAAGTAACCCCGAATAGCACTGAAACTATTGAATCTAAACTGTATTTAGGTCCGAAAGACCAGGACTCAATGGCGCAGTTGGTCGAACATCTGGATTTAACCGTCGACTACGGCTTCCTGTGGTGGTTAGCCCAGCCCATTTTCAAATTACTTCAGTTCTTACAAAGTATCGTTATTAACTGGGGTCTGGCTATTATCTTAACCACGGTTATTGTAAAAGCGCTGCTATTCCCGTTGACCAAAGCACAGTACGTGTCGATGGCTAAAATGCGTATGCTACAGCCGAAAATGACTGAGCTTCGTGAACGTTACAGCGGTGACCGTCAAAAGCTGTCTCAGGAAATGATGAAACTGTACAAAACAGAAAAAGTGAACCCACTTGGTGGTTGTTTGCCAATGCTGTTGCAGTTACCTATCTTCCTGGCGCTTTACTGGGTACTTCTGGAAAGCGTCGAATTGCGCCACTCAGAATTCATTTTCTGGATTCAGGACTTATCGACTAAAGACCCTTACTACATACTGCCTATATTAATGGGTGCGAGTATGTTCCTGATGCAACGTCTGCAGCCAACGCCGGCAACAGACCCTATGCAACAGAAACTGTTCCAGTATATGCCTGTTGTCTTTACCGTATTCTTCCTGTGGTTCCCATCAGGTCTGGTACTGTACTGGTTAGTCAGTAACTTAATTACCATTGCACAAATGCTGATTATCTACCGTGGGCTAGAGAAGAAAGGCATGATGGTAAGAGGTAATAAGAAGAAATAAGCATGATAGACAGCAACATGGACGATACCTTTAGCGATGACACCATAGTCGCTCAAGCGACACCACCCGGTCGCGGTGGTGTTGGTATTGTCCGTGTTAGTGGTTCAGCTGCCACCCAGGTCGCCGAACAGCTATTAGGCCACTGCCCAAAACCCCGTAAAGCCGAATACCTTCCCTTTTATGACAGTAACAACGAGTTGCTCGACGAAGGTATCGCCCTATTTTTCAAAGGTCCTAATTCCTTTACCGGTGAAGACGTTTTAGAACTTCAGGGTCACGGCGGACCGGTATTAATCGACATGATCATAAAAGCGATACTGGAAATGCCTGGTATTCGCCCTGCTCGCCCCGGTGAGTTCAGCGAACGAGCTTTTATGAATGACAAGCTCGACTTAACTCAGGCAGAGGCTATTGCCGACCTTATCGACACCAACTCCGAACAAGCCGCAAAAGCCGCATTACAAAGCTTAAAAGGCGAATTTTCTCACCGGGTCGATCAGCTCGTTGATGCGGTTATTCATCTTCGTATGTATGTTGAAGCCGCTATCGATTTTCCCGATGAAGAAATCGACTTTTTAAGTGACGGCAAAGTCGCCAACGATTTAGCTGACATTATCGACCAGCTGTTCCATATAGAACAAGAAGCCAAGCAAGGCACACTCATGCGCGAAGGCATGCGTATTGTTATTGCTGGTCGCCCCAATGCCGGTAAATCGAGCTTGTTGAATGCGCTCGCCGGACGTGAGTCGGCCATAGTCACTGAAATTGCAGGCACCACTCGCGACGTATTGCGTGAGCACATTCAAATAGACGGCATGCCGTTACACATTATTGATACGGCCGGTTTACGCGAAAGCCCGGATCAGGTAGAGCAAATAGGCATTGAACGTGCCTGGGACGAAATTCGCCAAGCCGATCGTGTACTGTTCATGGTCGATAGTCAGGAAACCTCGGCAATACACCCTGACGATATTTGGCCGGAGTTTTTCGCCCAACTGCCCGACGACATGCCTTACACCGTTATTCGTAACAAAGTCGACTTGTCCGAAGAGCCCACGGGTATTGATGAACATAACGGTATTCCGGTTGTTCATTTGTCAGCAAAAACAGGTCACGGCATAGAGCTGTTACGCGAACACCTGAAACATTGCGTCGGTTATAATGCAACTTCGGAAGGCAGCTTCATGGCACGCCGCCGTCATTTAGACGCACTTGCCAAGGCAAAAACACATTTGCTGCAAGGTCAGGAACAGTTAGAAGCCAATATGGCCGGTGAAATACTCGCAGAAGAGCTACGTTTAACGCAGCAACACCTGAACGAAATAACCGGTGAATTCACTTCTGATGACCTATTGGGCCAAATTTTTGGGTCGTTCTGCATCGGGAAGTGAAACGGCCAAAAAGATCGAAAAGCATCCAATCAAATACAAATAAGCCTTTGTTTTATAAATAAAATTATTCTATTTCTTTGCAGGCAATTTGATCCGTTTTGCCCCCTCTTGCTCCGTGTGTGCTCCGAGTATAAGTTTTCGGAGCACTCGGAGCACAAAAGGAGCAAACATGAAAATCACTATCCAGAAACGCGAACCAGACAAGAACGGCCACCGTGCCTTGCGACTGGTCTACTACCACGGTTCCAAGACAGGCCAGAACGGTTCTCGGGCGCAGAAGCGCTCGTATGAGCCCCTGAACCTGTTCCTCTACGACAAACCCCGCCTTCCGGCGGAGCGTGAGCACAACAAGACGGTTAATCAGAAGGCTGAGGCCATCAGGGCAAAGCGGCTGTTGGAAAGCGAGTCGTCACGACATGGATTGGATGATCGGACCAAGCTTTCTGCCAGCTTCTTCGATTACTTCGACCAGCTGACCGACGAGAAAGCTTCCGGAAGCAAATCCAACCATTCGATCTGGATCTCCACCCGTCATCACCTGCACCGCTACCATGGCTTGTCTGAACTGACCTTTGAACAAGTCGATAAGCGATTCCTGGAGGGGTTTCGGCACTACCTTCAGCATGAAGCCACCACCAAATCCGGTACCAAACTGGCCAAGAACACGACCAGCAGTTACTTCAACAAGGTTCGGGCAGCGCTCAACCAGGCCTATCGGGACGGCATTGTCCGCGACAACCCGGTTCAACAGGTTAAGTCCATCAAGCCGGAAAACACGAAACGGACTTACCTGACCCTGGAAGAGGTCCGGGCTCTGACCAAAGCCGAATGCCGGTATGACGTGCTGAGGCGGGCTTTCCTGTTCTCCTGCACTACAGGCCTTCGCTGGTCAGATATCCACAAGCTGGTCTGGGGTGAGATAGAGGAATTCGCCGATGGCCACTACCGCATCATTTTTCGGCAGAAGAAGCTGGTGAACGCCGGGAACTCGCTGCAATACCTGGATCTTCCAGACTCAGCGGTGAGATTGTTGAATCTGGAGAATCGCGGAAAGCCAGGTGATCGCGTATTCAAGGGTCTGAAGTATGACTCCTATACCAACGTTGCGTTGGCACAATGGGTCATGCGCGCGGGTATCACCAAGAGTGTGACTTTCCATGCCGGACGGCACACCTTTGCGGTCAATCAACTGGCCAGGGGTGTGGGTATCTACTCGTTGTCCCGGCTTCTGGGCCACAGCGAGCTCAGAACCACGGAGATCTACGCGGACATACTCGAAACTCGCCGTACAGAGGCCATGAGGAGTTTTCCTGACATATTTGAGGAGACACTGGACGGAGAGCCTAAGTGACGAGAGGGGCTTTCACAGCCCCTCTTTCCTCCTGCCCCACATCAAACACTCCGCCGTCCTGGTCTTCGGTGGCTCACCAGGTGCTGAGCAGCCGACTGCTCGATCTCGTCCGCCGTCGCGATCCGGTTGGACTGGAGCCACTTCAAGGTGTCTGCGCGGCGAAAGAAAATCCGGTGACCATTTGGCTTGAAATGAGGGATCTTCTTTTGGGAGGTTAACTGGTACAGGGTGCTTTTCTTCAGCCCAGTGTATTCCGCACACTCCTCAAGGCTCATGATCTCCTTGTCGGCCTCCGGGGCCTTGCTACCATTAATATGGTCCAAAATGATTTTTTTGAGGACCATCATGTCCTGCAATACTCGCTGTAACATTTCTTTTTCTGTCATCGCTATACCTCTACACCGCCATAACCAAAGTGGGAAAACTGGGAAATTGGGAACACCGTGTCAGTCCTCATGCTCAATCCTCTCCAGTTCTTCAAGTTGCCGTCTAACTTGGTCAGGCCTGAGCGCGAAAAATCGCTGCAAATCTCCATTGACTCTGGTTTTGTAGGTCCCACGGGAGCGCTCATTACTCACCAGGCAGTCACGCTGTAACAGCACCTCCACTTCCCTCATGTAATGGGTCGGCAGCCCGAGCCGCTTCAGGAAGTGCGATTTATAGATCAACCACAACTCGCGTCCCTCGTGTGAGCGTCGAAAACCAGCTCCCCCCTGGCCACTCGCTTGTTCAATATCACTGAGACTGCGCTCCCAGACTTTCATGGCCCGCTCCAGCGCTTTGAGAAGCCGGAATTCCTCCGAATTTCTGGAGTGGCCTCTATTATTCAGCCAAGCCTTCAAGGTTCGGTGGACGGCTGCCAAGGACTCTTCCTCGCTCCAAGGGAGAATGAAATTCCTACTACCGAGACAAAGTGCCGCCCCTATGAGCGCAAACCGCCTGATGACCCGTTGCACCTGCGATGCCATCTGGTCTCGTGTCCAAATACCGCTTAGGCGACCAATTTCGTGACTCAGGTAGCTGTTCAGCTCGTCATGACGCTCGGTCAGTAAAGAGATCCACTCGCGAATTATGGTGCCGTGGTAGCGCTGACAAGCTGATTTCATCTCGTCCACAAACTGCTGAGGGTGCTTATGACCGTGTAGTTCATCGAACGCGCCGTAGGTTCCAAACACTGGGAGCTCCACCAGTCGAATCTGCTGGCCTGCACGTAACGGCTTACCGATCTGCTGGAGTAGCTCAGCAATCCAGACTTCACCGCTGCTCAACACCAGCGTTCGCCAATGCGAGGTCGCGGCCAGCTCGCCGGAGACGTTAGCCCGTAACTTTCCTGATCCGTTCATGATCTGATAGATCGCCGTATCGATGTCTTCTGGGCGAGCCATGCCAATCTCATCTAACGGCAACAACATGTCGTTGTGCTCTGATGAGACTGCCGCTAACCCGTTACTGGTTGAGATCCAACTGCGAACATAGCGGTTTCCCCCATACACGCTAGCCGCCAACTGCAACAAGGTGGTCTTTCCGGTCGACGATGCTCCAACCAAGTGGATGGCGCCATTTTCCATCCCAGCAGAGGCAATCAATGGCGCAGCCAGCGCCGTGCCAATACTGAATATTGCTAACGGGTTGCCTCGGCATAGCTGACCGACATAAGTCTGCCAGTCGCTGAGACTTCCAGACTCCTCTAACGTCGCAGAGCCTGATAATTGGCCTACGAAATGGTGCGGCTCGTCAGCGGAGCCGATAGTCCAATTACTGGTGGCAAATACTCCATCGTGCCAACCCGTTCGATTAACCACCGTCGCCGGTTCGGCCAGAGCCATCTGTTCCAACAGATAGTGCTGAAGCCGGCTCCAACTTGCCTGCCCGGGTGTCAGTGGATAACCGGTATCAACCAGCATATCTCGCACCTGTCGGGCATTATCGCTGTTGAGATCTCGGGCATAGACGACCTCGCGTAATTTCACACCATCAAAATTCTGCCATTCCAGCAACGCTCCGTGTCCGTGCCGTTTGTCGGTTAACCTGGTGCGAGCCATTACCTGAATCCAGCCGCCGACTCGGTGCCAATGGTCCCCTGATAAGGCATAGAGCCCATCTTCTTGAAGTTTGTATTGCATCAGCTCCACCCTCTCACAGCTTGTCGAGCCAAGCTTTTACATCTTGATAGCGAAATCGAACGGCTCGGCCATTGGGGTTTGGCTTCACTGGTGCCGGAAACCGACCTTGTTTTACATAACGGCGTAGCGTTGCCTGCGATGTTTTCAGAACAGTGCAGACTTCTTCATAGGTCAGCAAACGCTCAGTCGAGGTATTTGATTGTTTCTTCATAACTACTCCAGTTGGGTTGTGAATCGTTCGGAGCAATCATCGGAAATATTCGTTTTGAGGGAGAACCGTGGAATTGCCCGTAAAGGGCGTAAAGGCGAGGATGACTATTAAGTCATTGATAGTAAAAAAATAAAAATCAAAAGAAATCAGAAAAATAAAGTTATGATCGGAAAATCAGGGCATATCTCAATGAATTATGTATGTTTTTTAACCAAATAGTCTTGTGACTTTCACATGTGAAAGTCATTGTCTAATCTCCGCATCATTTTTTGATTCAATGACGTTGGATGGATTTGTAGTCACGTCCTTCATAACGACCGAACCGATGGGCACATTATTCAAAAAAGTCCTTTGGAGGTCGTTTCAAGCCAGACTGGACGGCACAATTAAGCCACCAATCGAAAATAGTCTCGTAAGAGTCTGTTCAGAGCCTTCTTCGCGTCTTATCAAAAGAATTCGGCTTGGGAAATATAAAGGATAAGCGCCAAAGGTCTCTTTCGAGACCCTTGAAGCAATGATAAAGAACCCGATCCGCTGACATAGATAGTCAACCACTAAAGTTAATCGGCAATTGGCACCTTTCCGACATCAAATGACGGGTATCCGAGCTGCGACGTTACTCAGGGAAGTGCGGGTCAACCTAGCGGTGTATCATCTGCGGGAGAGACCTGCCCTTTTCTGACATTGACAAGCACGGCCACGATTATGGCTGCTATAGAAAGTGCAACCCCGCTAGCTGCAAGTGCAAGGCCATAGCCATGGATAAGAGCATCGCTGGCCGACTGCACCAGTTCGCTATCGCCGGCTTCCCGGCCGCGATGAAGGAGGTTGAGCGCATTCGGCAGTCTACTGGTCGTGACTGTGACGGAGATGGTCGAAAGTATTGCCAGTCCCAAGGCGACGCCAATTTGTTGCGAGGCGTTGAAGAGAGCTGACGCGATGCCTGTCTCCTGCATCCGCAATCCCTTCACAGCAGTCAGAGCTAGCGAGATTACCGATGTCACAAAGCCGAATGCGGTGAGGAAGGCAGCAGGCATGAAGTGCCAAATATAGTTGAGTTCCTGACCTATGGTTGAGAGCCAGAACAAGGCAGCAGCACCGATTAATGCGCCCGGTACCGCGACCTCCCGCGGCGCAAACCACATAACGAGTTTGGAACTGATGCCCGCCCCGAGAATGATACCCGCACCAAAAGGAAGGAAGGCCAGCGCGGTCGAGACCGGGCTATAGGACAGGATATGCTGCAAATAGAGTGTCAGTAGGTAAAGCATGCCCATCGGCCCGAAACCGAGCAGCAGCATGGCAAGATAGGAACCCGTCCGATTGCGGTCCTTGAGCAGATGAAGCGGCAACAACGGATCCTTGCCGCGTGCTTGTATGGCGAGGAAAACAGGCAGCAGTATTGCGGACGCTGCGAACGAAGCGAGCGTGATGCTATCGTTCCAGCCATGCTCTCCGCCACGAGTAATCCCATAAACGAGCGCGGCCATGCCGCCGATGCTGGTGAGCGCGCCTCCTAGATCGGGACGTCCCTTATGCAGTTCCGCCTCGACCAGTGCTTTTGAGCCAGCTAGCACCGCCAGGCCGATGGGAATATTGATGAAAAACGCCCATCGCCAACCGAGCAATCCCGTCAACAGTCCACCGAGGACTAGCCCGGCGATGATGCCAAGACCGGACATGGCACCGTAGACCGCTATGGCTTTGTTGCGCTCTTTTCCCTCGGGAAAGGTCGTGGCAATTAAAGCCAAGGCATTGGGCGCGGTCAGTGCTGCTCCGACACCCTGCAAGCCACGCGATGTGATCATGCTCAGGCCGTCGTGAGCCAATCCGACGAGAAGGGACGCAACGGTGAAAATCGCCATGCCGATCTGCAACATGCGCCGGCGTCCATACAAGTCGCCCAGCCTGCCTCCGAAAAGCAGCAATCCACCGAAGGCGAGGATGTAGGCATTAATAACCCAAGGCAGATTTGCTGCCGATATTTCTAGGTCTTGCTGGAGCGTCGGTAACGCGATATTAGCGACCGTATCGTCAAGCACTACCATGAGTTGAGCTGTAGCGATAACAGCCAAGGCAAGACTTAGCGAGCCGCTTTGACAATCTGCCTGAGAGTGGATTTTTGTGGACATCGATGAACTCCTTTGTGTTTAGCGGGATTACCGAGCATCGGTCTACGCTGATTTTTCAAAAGAGTGTAATCGTTCCAACAGTTGGAAAGTCAAAGGTATCAGGGATATAACCAGCCTCAGGATATTAATTTGCTAGGTATAGCTAGATCCCAGCCAATTCAACTGGCTACACCACATGAAGGCCATGCGCTACGCTGCCCCCGGCGCGCAAAGCTGCGGCCACCATGGTTGCCTCGCCCAGCTCCGCATCGCTAGCGCCGGCTATGCGCGCACGCTGGGCATGGTCTTCAATGCAATACGGGCACTGGGTGGTAACGGCCACAGCTACCGCGATCAGCTCCTTATATTTGGCGGGGATTGCACCATCCTTGAGTGCCGTCTCGGTGAAGACAAGGAAGCTATTTACCGTTTCGGGCGCTAGGTTTTGTAAGTTTTTCAGCTTGGCCATATTTTTCATATCGTACATGTTTGATCCCTTTCATTGAAAAAAGCATTTGAAATGCTTCAGGCTACAACAAAAGTATCCGGTATTAACGGCATACCAGCTACTAATCATCTTGCCTATGCTGATCTATATGAGGAAAACTTCCGAGACAAGATGTGCGAAAAGCGTAAGGCTTGCTATCGTGGGAAGGTCAAGCCCATTCGTTATAAAATCTCACGATCGATAATGCTTTGGATCCAGCTTCAGCGCTTCTTTCTTTCGCGACGTTGCGCAGGATTTGGTTCAATCCCAATAGCTCCAAAGCGGGGAGGAATAAGCTCCCTTTTACTTTCCAATTCCTCCTCCTCTACACCATCTCCGGCCAGACCGCTGATAATCGGGCAGTCTGGCCGAGCATCGCCTTGGCAATTTTCTGCCAGGTGCGTGAGTGCCCGGCTCATCTCCTGTAGTTCGCGGGCCTTACGTTCAAGTTCTGCCACATGTTCAAGTGCAAGACTTTTGACGTCGGCACTCGTCCGGCTCCGGTCGCGCCAGAGCGCGACCAGCTCATTCATCTGCTCCACCGAGAAGCCGAGATCCCGTGCGCGCCGGATGAAACGTAGTGTTTGCACGTCCTTACCGGAGTAATCCCGGTATCCGGCTTCGGTCCGCAAAGCTTCCGGTATCAAGCCAATCGATTCATAATAGCGGATCATCTTCGCCGAAACGCCTGATGCCGCCGCTGCCTTCCCGATATTCATTACCCACTCCTCTCCAGATAGTGTCGAGCCAGCACGGCGGCAGGCTCGGCTGTACTCATTTCGCTTGTGCAACGTCCACCCGCTGGTGCGGCCTGTCGTCCACCGCCATGGGGACGCGAAAATGACGCAACCTCAGGGCATTCCCGAGTACAAACACCGACGACAGCGCCATGGCTCCTGCGGCGAACACCGGCGCGAGCAGCATGCCGAAGGCCGGGTAGAGAATGCCTGCTGCCACCGGGATCAGCGCAGTGTTGTAAGCAAAGGCCCAGAACAGGTTCTGCTTGATATTACGAATAGTACCCTGGGAAAGCGCGATGGCGTTTGGCACGCCTTTCAGGCTTCCGGACATAAGCACCACATCTGCCGCTTCAATGGCAATATCGGTGCCGGTGCCGATGGCGATGCCGACATCGGCCTCAGCCAGCGCCGGGGCGTCGTTGATGCCGTCGCCGACGAAAGCGAGCTTGCCATGCTCGGCCTTGAGTGCCTTGACCGCCTCGACCTTACCCTCGGGCAAGACTTCGGCCACCACCTCGTCGATACCTAGCTTGCGGGCAATCGCCTTGGCCGTACGCTGGTTGTCGCCTGTGATCATCGCGACCTTGAGGCCGAGCGCATGCAGCGCGGCGATCGCTTCCGGCGTTCCCTCTTTGATGGGATCGGCAACCGCAATAATAGCCGCCAGTTTCCCGTCGATGGCCGCATAAAGCGGGGTTTTACCTTCGTCACCAAGACGTGAGGCCGCTTCGGCAAAGGGCACAATATCAAGACCGAGTTTGTCCATGTAACGGTCGGCGCCGATCTCGACGACTACGCCCTCTATCTCCGCCGCGACACCAAATCCGGTGATGGATTCAAAGTTGGTAATCGCAGGAAGCATAAGGCTATCTGCTTCGGCCGCCTCAACGATTGCACGGGCAATTGGATGTTCGGATTTAGCCTCCACCGCTGCGATCCGGGCCAGTACCTCGTCTCGCTCAAAACCCTCGGCAATCACCAGGTCGGTGAGCGCTGGCCTGCCATCGGTCAGCGTGCCGGTTTTATCAACCGCGGCCACCCTGGCATCCTTCAGAATTTGAAGGGCCTCACCTTTGCGGAACAGTACACCCATTTCGGCGCCTCGCCCGGTGCCCACCATGATCGAGGTGGGCGTCGCCAGTCCCATGGCGCACGGGCACGCAATAATCAGCACCGCCACTGCGTTGACCAACGCGAATGTCAGCGCTGGAGATGGGCCGAAGAAGAGCCACGTGAGGAAGGTGAGGAAAGCCGCGCCGATCACGGCAGGCACAAACCACAAGGTGACTTTATCCACCAGCGTCTGGATGGGCAGCTTCGAGCCCTGGGCCTGCTCGACCATGCGAATGATCTGTGAGAGCACAGTCGCGCCACCCACCGCCGTAGCGGTGACAACGAGAGCCCCCTTCTGGTTAACTGTGCCGCCGACAACCGGGCTGCCCGGCGCTTTTGCCACTGGAATTGGTTCACCTGTGATCATCGATTCATCAATGTAGCTTTTCCCCTCAACCACATCGCCATCGACCGGTATGCGCTCGCCGGGGCGCACCTCTACAAGGTCGCCCGGCTGAACCTCGCCGATGGCTATATCGACTGACTGGCCATCGCGCCGTACACGCGCCGTCCTGGCTTGCAAGCCCACCAGCCGCTTGATGGCCTGCGATGTCCGTCCTTTGGCGCGGGCTTCAAGAAAACGGCCCAGTAGGATCAGCGTAATGATCACGGCAGCCGCTTCGTAGTAGATATTTGCAGTGCCGGACGGCAGGACGCCGGAGAAGAAGGTTGCGATGACCGAATACCCCCAAGCGGCCGAGGTCCCTAGCACCACCAGCGAGTTCATGTCCGGAGCGCCGCGCAGGAGAGACGGTATACCCTGTGTAAAGAATCGCAGGCCCGGTCCAAATAGGACCAGACTGGCCAGCACGAACTGGATATACCAGCTCACCTGCATGCCAATCTTGTTCGCCACAAACTGGTGAACGCCGGGGATGAAATGAGCTCCCATCTCAATCACGAAGAGGGGCAGCGTCAACACTGCTGCAATGGTCAGATCTCGCTTGAGGCCCGCCTTTTCGGCATCCTTTCGGGCCTCCGTCGCGTCGGCATCCACTCCGGACTGACCAATCGGCCGGGCGTTATAGCCGGCGCCAACCACTGCCGCAACGAGGGTCTCGGAGCCCATGCTGCCACGAACGCTCGCCCGTTCGGTAGCGAGATTGACGGTCGCCGCGGTAACCCCCGGGACGGCCTTCAAGGCCCGCTCCACTCGGCCAACGCAGGACGCGCAGGTCATACCTTCAATGGCAAGCTCGATGGTTGCCTCAGGTACTGAATAGCCCGCTTTCTCTATCGCCTCGACGAGTAATCCGCGGTCGAGCAGCTCAGTAGAGCGAATATCAGCACGCTCGGTAGCGAGATTCACCGCCACTTCGCCAACACCCTCAACTTTCCTGAGTTCTGTCTCCACACGCCCGACGCAGGACGCACAACTCATACCTTCGATCGGTAGACTTATTACCGTCGCAGCCGGCGGTCTCTGTTTGACCTGGATGTCCATCATTTATCTCCTCTATACGCATCTCAAGATGATATACAGGAAAGATAAACCTTCCCATAGTGGGAAGGTCAAGAATAAATTTTTCTGCTGAGAGGTCGGTATGACTTGTCTTAGTACACCGAGAAGGCCCGAAGATATATGGCCTGTATCGGTGGTTACTAACGCTCGGCGGTGCAGGCGCCCTCACGCGCCGTTCAGATACTCTTTGGTTGAAGTAATGGTACCGTAGGCGAACTCGAGAGCTGCCATAGCAGTGGCATGAACTTGTGCCGCAGGCACTTTCACACCATTGAATTCCACATCCATTGTGGCGCAGGCATCCTCGACAACTGTAACCTTATATCCAAAGTCTGAAGCGGCGCGGCTAGTCGCTTCAATGCACATGTGGCTCATGGCACCAATCACCACCACTTCCTCAATGCTGTTGGTATCCAGCAGCTCTTTCAGGTTGGTATTCAGGAACGAGTTGGGGTAATTCTTCAGAATTACCGGCTCATCGCCATCAGGGGCGACGGATTCGTGAATCTCAACGCCGTCGCTGCCAGGTGTGAATAGCGGCGCATTCGGATCGGGAAACTCATGGTGGACATGAATCAGAAAGTCCTTGTTCTGACGAGCCATCTGTATGACTCGTGAAGCATTGGTCGCAGCCTGCTCTATATTCACCAACGGCAGTTTGCCAGATGAAAAATATTCATTTTGGATATCAACAACAATAACGGCTCTTTTGCTCATTTGATTGCTCCTTTCTCGGTAATGTGTTCCGGATGTGTTTTGAATTAAAAAGAAATAATTTCGCCATCCGCCGGAATCAAAACATGCTCTTCAATTCCCGCGCTTTGCACAAAATCCGCCAGTCCCTCGCGACTGAGGGTCATGTGGTTAACCGCATCCATGTGCACGGCAACGATGGTCGCTTCCGGTGCGGCACGGTGAACCCGCAAGGTGTCCTCTTTGCCCATGATGATCGGATCGCCCTCAAAACCGTTCACTTCGGCAGCACCAGTGTTCAGCACAATTACGTCGGGGCGGTAACGGTCCAGTGACTGCATAACTTCATCGCGCCATACGGTATCGCCCACAACATAGGTTGTTCTCTGCCCCTCTGCCTCGAAAACAACGCCCATCACCTCGCCTAAAGACTTGGCCAGCTCGGGAACGGCATAGAGATTATCGGAACCGTGCTGCCCGCCGGTTTTGTGGAGTGTCACGCCACCAAATTCCGCACTGTCACCCAGAATGCGCACGTTCGTGAAGCCTTGTGAACCAAGCGTTTCAGCATCAGCCGCGTTCTGGACGAACAGAGGAATGTCCTTGGGCAACAGTTTTTGGGCCGCGTCGTCCCAGTGGTCCAGGTGGGTATGGGTCACGATCACAGCATCAGTGCCCTCAATCACATCTTCTGCCGCCATGGGCAGCTCAACCAAAGGATTGCGCAGCTCACTGCGGTAAGTGTTTTCAAAGCCAGGATAGGTTCCTTTATCTGCCAACATGGGATCTATCAGAAACGTGGTTTCACCGTAGGTAACCTTTATTGTGGCGTTCCGAATGTGCTGAATTTCCTGGGTCAACGTGCCTGAGCCAGACTCCGCGAAAGCACTGCCTACAAAAGCAGCGGATGCCAGCAACAGTGTGCTAGCGATGGTTTTAATCAACATGGTGTTTGTCCTCCAAATGGGTGTTCGTTGATGAGTAAAGTGTAGGGAGTTTTGGTCACCACAAATATTGACCTGAAAGACAATCATCGAAAAGATCGGGCCAATAGGTTATCATCGGGTCAGATGAACCAAAGGAGTATGACCATGAGGCGACCCAGAGTTGGACTTATCCTTCACCCGCAATTCAGTCCTTTCCATTTCTCGGTGCCCTACATGGTTTTCAGTATTACCCTGCCTGATGGCCCGTTGTTCGAGTTGGTGATTGTGGCTCCGGGAGGACAGCCTCTGAATTCCGAGCGGGCAATGACTATTGAGCCTGATGGAGGTTTGGAGCTACTGGATAACGTTGATATTGCCGTGGTGCCCGGCTGGCATAACTTGAATGAGGCGCCACCGTCAGAATTAACAGAGGCGCTTGCTCGTTGCCATGAGCGCGGCGCACATGTGGTTGGCCTTTGTTATGGAACCTATGCTCTAGCGTACGGGGGGTTGCTGGACAATAAACGAGCTTCAACCCACTGGCTGGCTGAGCAGGACTTTCTCGAGCGCTTCCCGAAGGTAAAACTCGATACCAATGCCCTTTACGTTGAGGATGATCGGCTGGTCACTTCGGCAGGAACGGCTGCGGGACTGGATTGCTGCCTATTTCTCGTGCGTGAATACTATGGCGCCAAGACGGCCAATACGATTGCCCGACTCATGGTGGTTCCGCCTCATCGTGAAGGCGGTCAGGGTCAGTTTATTGAACAACCCGTCGCGATATCCACCCAGGATGCCCACATCAACCGGCTTCTAGATTACCTGCGGGAAAACCTGGCCGACAGCCACACCATTGATGAGCTTGCCGCCCGTACCGCTATGAGCCGACGCACCTTCACTCGTCATTTTCAAAAAGCTACCGGCATGACGGTGTTGGAGTGGTTGGTGAGTGAGCGGTTACGGCAAGGGCGTGAGCTACTGGAGACCACATCGCTGTCTGTTGAAGCCATAGCAGAAAGAGTTGGCTTTCATACAGCTACTTCTTTCCGACAGCACTTCAAACAGCGGCATCATGTCAGTCCCCGAGACTGGCGCAAGACGTTCGGGGATGCCATCTAAGTGCGTGCCATTTCCATCTGATTTGGAAAACCCACGCGCTGGGATTCCGACAAAAACTTATCCAGATTAATAGCGTATGTGCTGCTCATATCTCCAAGGGGCTACCTATTAGGGCGCATGGAATGAGCTCAAAGTTATCCAAATCAGATAGGTATGTGTAGCGATTGGAAAGTCCTCCAGGAGAGTCCCCGACCGCTGTTGGAGATTTCTCTCATTACTATCGTATCGACCAATCAGTTTTGTTGTAATGATTGGGACGTGAAGCCCGCCTTAAAACGACGGGCAACCGGTGTGAGGTAAGTTATGAGGTCAGGAGTCAGGTTCCTGGAGGCTGTGCAAATGGGTTTCCAGCTCGTCTAACTGCTTCAGGTTTGCCCTGACGAGACGGCGCATGTGAGTGAGGTTTGCATTCATGATACGCACTATCTCAAACCCGGCTTCGGTCTCCTCAATGATGGGCCTTTCCCAGTCGTGAGCGCGGTTAAATGCGGGTTTTGAGTACCGGTGTTTCAGGGCTCGGCGGATGTGTTCACTGAAAACCGCATGCCCCTTACCGTTTTTCACTCTTACAAAGGTGTTGTAATACCAGTGCATTTCCAAGCTGCCGTGCAGCATTCTCACCCGGCAGCCGTGATGGCCAGGGTAGCCTCTCGTTTCCTTGGTTCGATGAGCCTCATTGTGTGCCCAAAAATGGTCCGACAGTCGCTGAGCGAGATAGCGTAGGCGCGCTCGCTCCATATCCAGGCTTTTGGATAGCGATTGTAGATACTGTCTGCATTGATCAAGCGCCATTCGGCGCCCCTGGTGATGGTCAAACTCCCCGGCGCGGGCTACCTCATGCCACTTATCGGTGATTTCCTGAATGGTTTTGGGTTTGCTCATTAGCATTCTCCTATTGGTTGATGTTCAAGAGAAATGCTACTGGCCTCAGAGACAAACCCACGGGTCTGTAATTTGCCAATTTGGACAAAAGTAGCCGTTTACCCCCAGATTATCTGGAATTTTTATCGACCTGGCGGCGTGCTTTAAACTTCCGGTTGAGAAAGGCTTCCAGCTTGTCAGCATTCAGGTATGTGATTCCGCAGATCGCCAGAATAACGACGACAAAGCCGAGGAAAGCAATGAGTGTGACGGACATATCGATCATGTGAGTTCTCCTGTTTTCGTTCTTTGATTGCAAATTGCAGCTTATGTTGCATCTGACTGCTTTTGTTCCTTTGCGACAGAGGCAATCAGATGGCGCGAACAACCCAGGATGTACTGGATTTCGCTATAGCTATGGCCGGTGCGCAGTAAACTGGCGATGTGTTGCCGCCTCTTCAGATCGGGTTGGCGCCCCTGATACTTACCCTCGCTGCGAGCCTTGTTGATACCCTGGTTCTGGCGGCGGCGCCTATCCTCGTAATCTTTGCGGGCTACCGCTGCCAACATGTCGAGCATCATGCTGTTGACAGCCTGCAATATGGAATCCGTAAAGCCGGTGTTATCCTTCTTGTCCAGTGCTAGCCAACTTGTGGGCAGTTCTGGCGAGACAATCGCCAACCGCTTGGCTGCCAGCTTCTGTTTAAGCGTATCCCAGTCCTGCTGTTTAAGGCGGGCAAGCCGGTCTATCTGTTCTACCAGCACAATGTCACCTTCACCCGACTCGGCAATCAGTCGCATCAGTTCGGGGCGATGCAATGTGGCACCGGAGACGTTCTCCGTATAAAAGGCAGCAATGCGCTGACCGTGTTGCTCGGCAAACTGGATTAGCGATGCTTTGGCCCGCTCGGCATTTTGTTCCTGGGTCGATGCTCTCAAATAGGCGCGTATAAACATTCATGCCTCCTCAGTCTGTTATAAGTGGTTCCGTTTGGCCGGTCTGTTTTAAATGGTTCCTTGTCATGTTGAACGGCCTGAATTGTTGGTTCTCCTGATGTGTACCCATAAGGAACCACCTCAAGAGTCGAAAAGCTGCCCGAACGGATCATCCTCCCGGAGGATCGGATTGACTCTGAAGTCATCGAACAGATCGCCTGCGCCTTCTTGACTCCCGGTGTCGGAGGTTGTCGTGCTGCTTGGACCGTTTTCTTCCCTACCACCGCCTCGACTAAACGACGCCATCTTTTTCTCGAATTCAGGAAACGTCATTTGCCCATCGAGTCCCTTGGCGAAAACCACCTTGTAAGCATCGACTGCGGCCAGTGCGAAGCGAGTGAACAATGCGACCACCCAGAGCGCGAACAATAGATACCATGCGTAAAGTGCTGCATCGGTACCTCTAAAGGCGAGCTCCACCACGCCGATCCCGGCGAGCCCCACTGCTACTATTTTTGTTACCCTCACCATGGTTTCAGTCCCCGATAGCTCTTTACTTCGAAGCTATCAGAACCTGAGAAAATGCAAGTTTTGACCGGCGTCAGGCCGCTCTGGCGCGTCCGGCCAGCCATGGCAGTTTCACTTTGTCGTAGACATCATTTGTAATCACCATCAGATCTTCTAGGTCAAGGTGTGGAACCAGCCACGCTGTGCCTTGATATCGAACTCGTGGGTAGTTGGATGGCTGGAATACGCCATGAGGGAGGTCGTCCTCATCGCCCAGCCACTGCCTGAGCCGGAGATCGATACACCAGCCCTGTTCGAGCTCGATCCAGCAATGGGGAGTAGTGACCATTCGGCTCAGTCGGTCCTCTGCGTATCCGATACGGCATTGATGGAAGATGCCTTGCTCACTCAGAGCATTGCTGATCACAAAGGTCATGCAGTCGCTATCGATTTTGGCGTCTTCAAGCGGCCACAGCGCGAACTCAAGTTCATCATGCCAGTCACTCATGATCTGGCTCCTTGAACATCAGTCGCTGCCCTTGCTCGTAAAGCACCGGGTACGACAGCGGTTCGCCATCCTGGATGATGGTGCCGGGAGGAAAATACACCACCATCCAGGATGGTAAGGCACCACTGACCGTGCGGTAGAACTCGTCCACCGGAAAGCTGAGTTGCTCACCTGACTGCCGGAAAACGAGGCGAGAATAATTCTCTGGATGATTGGCCGCGATGTTGTAGCTTTCAGGCTCAGTACCTTCCACATAGGGCGGTGACTTCCAGCGATTTGGAGTTTGGATGTTGTAGGCAACCACACATTGACCCACACCGCATCCATGCCCAGAGCTTTCAATCGACCAAAGCACCAGTGGATGGCCGTCAATCTCGGGCGTCTCCACGTTACTGAGTTTGGTGGCACTCAACGCCATATCATTGGCAGCTAGCCGGATGGCCTGGTCAACCAGATCCACATACTGCTCATAGGCCTGAGCCTCCGAAGTGGCCATAGACGCTGGCATCCATCCCATCAGGCTTGGTCTCGCCGACGGATTGTCTGGAGTCATCATGATGTCAGTCGCGTTGAACAAAAACGTCTGGCTACCTGAGAGATGTCGAAGCGGTGCATCAAATGAAGTCGCCAGGCTGGCGAGATCCAGTAATGGCACCAACATGCCTTTACTGTAGGAGCGAGTGCCATCCCCAGAATCCCGCAAGTCCATATCGTAGATGCCACCGGCTCTTGCAAGGTTTAAAGCCCGAGACTCTTCTGGGTTGTAAGCTCGTGGGGTAGCCGCGCAGCCAACCAGGGCAGCGGCCAATATTGCTGTAGTTAAGGGTGCTAATCTTTTCATTATGTCCTCCTGCTTTTATTAAATATTCTCATGAGGTTGAGAATATGCAAGAGAAAAAATAAAAATAATCTTTGTAAATCAATAGTTTGCACTAACAAAACAAAGTTCCTTGAGCTCAAACATATAAATCGGCAGGTACACTGCCGTCACGTTGAAACTCATGCCGTTGTAAAACACTATAAAATGATAGATGGTAACGGCGAGGGACGTACCAATTTACAAAGTTGATACAAGAGCATAAATCGAGGCAATAATGAACAAAGGATTTAACGATAATAAGGTCAGCACAACATTAAAAGACCTAATAGGCGACACTAGACTGGCTCGTTTATTCCATGATGACTCTCGACCATGCGCAGTACAGCTTTGGATTCTTCAAATTCATTCCACAGAAACAACTAAAAACCGGATTATCTATGGTCGTGTAGTACCATACTCACATTCTAATAACTCTTGGTCTTTCAGCAATAACGACAAATTTTCGACTCTTGAACATTGCAGAGCGAAAATCACCCGACTCAATCTGTACATCGATAGCAATTTGTTAAGTGATTTTCTGGAAATGCTTTGTAATGGAGTTAAGATTTCCACGATCAGCGATACTTTAGGTCTTGAGCGAAGCAATAAGTTTGATGAGAAATTCGGCACAATATTTTTAGATCCAAAAAATTTAGTTTATAAACCCGTAACATATCTTATCAACAAGGATGCGTTCGAACTTCACTCGACTACTAGCCCCCATGGAGCAGCGGGTGCCATGAGCGCATCGATCACTCAAGTAGATAAATTATCTATCTTCCAAGCAGATCATAAATATCGATCCGACCTAATAAAGTTTATTGTCGAACATCTAAACTTTGACACTGGCTTGAACTTTGAACAGAACGATAAAGTGCGGTTTGGTGATATCGAATTTCTTGTCTTCCCGACTTTAGATGAAAAAGAGAAAAATTTACTTGAAGTTGTTTGGGGCGATAAAAGACGAAAGTTAAGCGTTAAATTCGACTCCAAAAATCTTCCTAATTACTCTGGTTTTATATTCAACATTAAGATCTTTAACAGCGGCCAAATTATATACTCAAGAATTGCAAATGCGGAAAAGTACGACAACCGTATGTATATGCGCGAATTCGATATTGATAAAACAATTAGATCAATCGCTGACTCTACTGAACTAGAAATCTATGGTTTTAATGCCGAAGATAACGAAGAAAATATATTATGTTACAGGTGGCGTACCGGATATATTCGAGAAATTAACTTTCAAGCTAATGTCGCCGGTGGTAATTCAAGCTCCGTTAAATTTGATTGGTTAGAGAACACGGTAAAAGAAAAGCAATCAAGCCGCGTGAAAGCAGTACTAACTAAAAACATAGGAAATCATGGGTTTGCTAGCCAAGTTGGCGGCCGAGAAGCCGACCCTTGGATTGCTATAAACCGCGAAATAAGCCCTATTTTCAACAAGCTGCACCCAAAAAAATCCGATGCAAGGTTTTTCGAACGTTATGGACCAAGCGATGGTGAAGGGCGTTTACAGTTTGTCGAATGGTTCAAAGCTCTTTTTTCGAAATATAATGACAGTCAAATTATAATCTTCGATCCGTATTTTGATTCAGCTGGATTATCGTTGCTTTCTTTATATGCTGCACCTAAATGTAATTACATAGTGTTTACTTCACTACCAAAGCAAAAAGGCGACGAAGAAAATCCTACTAATCGTAACAGAGTAGATGATCTAGTTACTGCTTGTGAAAACAACAAACGAACTCTCTCAAAAATAAACCTAAGAATCATTGGCTTAAAAGATGGTAAACTCCATGACCGATATATTCTGATTATAGGGAGCGACGGCCTACCAATAGCTGGATTTAATTTGTCTAACTCCTTGCAGAAGGTGGCAGAGAACTATCCCTTACTTATTACGCCGATACCATCTGATACTTTATTAGAGGTCGAAAAATATAAAAGCAGTCTTTTGAAAGAATTAGAGGCAAAAAAATCTGATTCTGAAGAAAATAACCATGGATTAATCGAACTCTATGTTTCTTCCGATGCTCCTAGGAAAACTGTAAGATACGAGCCACTAAAGATACTGAATAATGAATTAGCAGGCGACATCCTATCAATATGGGCTAACGAGCCTTCATTAATAGGATTATACGGTGCACCACTGAAAGACAAGTTGATATCTCTTGAGCTATTAGAAGGGGACTCACTTAACTTGATCGATCCTCAGCGGTTCTTAGCCTGGGTAAAGAAAAAGGTCAGCTCTGAAGATTTCATGGATCAATGGGAAGTGGTTGGTGAATTTTTGGCAAACTCTAGAGCTGGTGATACAGATTTTCAAGAAATATTAAGTGAAACCTCGTTCTTAGAGAATCTCATGGGGTACCTTACTAAATCGATACAGCGCACCCATAAAGATCTGGATACTGATATAACTGTCTTAGAACCTCACCTATTTCAAAGACCAATTGAAAAGCTGCTGTGTAGCTCTTACCAGCTTCATCATATGTGTCATATGACTAAATATACAGCACTTACTTGGCCAGAATATTTTGCAATAAAACTGCTTTGGTCATATGACCCAAAATCATTGTTAGAATTGGTTGCGGAAGAATCGCCTAAAATTCCGAAAGAGCCGGATCATGCTGACATAATTAGGCTGTCATTGTTAAGCCAAATTGTTAGCGAGATCTCCCTATCCATAGAGCTGCTACCAAACTATTCCCGCACATGCACTTTATTGAATAGTTGTAACGGTTTAATTCGATGGATGGGCTTATATGCTCTAGAGCAGATGATTCATCAAACTAAAGACGTCACATCAGAGCTGGGCTTGCTTTCAAGATTTGACCGTACGGAAAAGGTAAGATATTTAGGTTGGTTGGTTAACAGATCGGCAAATGATGAAAGAAAACGTGATCAATACGAGAAATTATTAGTCGCACTCAAAAACGAACTACCAGAACAGCTATCTGAAAGTGATTTGAGGCACGTAATCGATTCGATGAGAGGCCATATGCGCCAATTACCATGGACAGAACCGTGGTTGTTTCGGGATCTAGTTTTACCTCTACTTCAAAGTGAGCAAGCTGATACGGATGATGCTTGCAAAATCTGGATCGAGGAAATCGTTTCATTGATAGGCCCAGCTGAAAGCAGGAACTCAAGACTGTTCCAACTTTCACGGGAAGGGCAGATGACAAATACTTGTGCATTTATCTTCGCTCATAGTACGCCTGAGCAACAAAGAAAAGTAATTGGTATGATTCGACCCATCTTAAATAAGCAGAAAAGAGTTTTACAACAACCTCTGGCAAGTACTTCCAACTGGTCTTGCTGGAACGATGCTTTGGTAGTCTCAATGTGGATATTGGCATTCACTAGGTGGTGCCAATACTATTTAACCGAACTGAAGCAAGCTAATGTAGAATTAGATAACTTGTCAGGAGACGCATACGACCTTGCTATGTTAAGACCTATGGAAGAATGGGAATCAGAGGGGGTAGGAAAAGACAGAGAGCTCGCCTTATTTCTATCCCAAGCTGAAGATCTTATTTCGAAGTCGGAGTAACTCTACTGTCATAGGGGCGAACAACTTGGCAGTCGGTCATACCACTCAATTAGGAGTGGATATTGACAGATGCAGAATAATCGAACAGGAGATACTTTATGTTCCCAGTTTCCCACTTTTCCCGGTTCATTGATGGGGCACCGGCATTCGGATCTACGGAAACTTGCAAATATTTACACTTTTTTTCGCACATTCCAGCACTCCGAGAGTGCTCCGTAAAATTTGCAAGCTACTGTTTTTAAAAGATAATAAATATTCTGCATCGGTAAATAAATAAACCGACAAATAAGGACTCTTTTTTGAAAGACAGCTTAGCGCAATGGGGGTTTGACTACGTCCGTTTACGGTTTGGCTTTCGAACCGGCGTTGCTGCCTGTCTGTCTCTTCTTTTTGCCTGGGCGTTAGGTCTGGAACACCCTCAGTGGTCCGCTATGACTGTTTGGGCGGTATCGCAACCTACCCGTGGTCTTCTTATAGAAAAAGCCGCATACCGGGCATTAGGGACTCTGCTCGGAACCTTATTTGGTATGGTGCTGGTAGTTACCTCAGGCGGTGATATTCTTTGGTTAGTCACAGGGCTGACATTGTGGGTAACGCTGTGTGTTTACACGGGCAATCTCCTGCATGGGCTTATCTCCTACGGTACTATTTTGGCAGGCTACTCGGCCTCTATGGTGGTGCTTCTAACCCAAAGCCCGGATGCCCTTATTCCGCTGGGTATTGACCGCCTGCTGACCGTTTTCGTTGGAATTATTTGCTCTTTAATCATTGGTTTTCTATTCACTTACAAGCGTGCTGAACAAACCATCATTAACGAGTTACGTCGGCACACGGCCGCTAACCTATATGAGCTTGCTCAAGCGTTCTCAGATCCCAAAAATACCGCTATTCAACTGGATAAAAAGCTTTCAGAACTGGCTAATTTAGAGTCACAACTGTTAGACCACGGTACCGGTTCAGTCAGCGCTCACGAGTCAGCAAAAACCATTCGCCAGGTTATCAACACCCAACTTGGTTTTATCACCGAATTACAAATACAGGGCTTTGAAGAAAATAACGAAGTAAGTACCCACTTACTTGAAACTTCAAATAAAATAAAAGCGTCTGTACACCGAAAGGATATTTTAAGCTCGTTAAATAATGCCTATAAGGCAATGCAAAACGACGCAGTAAAACGTCGTTTTAAAGAGTTTATCGATGCAACCGAAGAGCGCTTATCGTTCAAAGATACGGGCAAAACCGCTAATTCAACGCTACTTTCAACGACATTACTGCACAGAGACTGGCGCGGCGCTCGTCACTCTGCCATTAGAACCTGCATAATACTGGCTATAATTGGAGCGTTATGGTGGTACACACATTGGTTTCAAATGGCTTATTTAATGCTTGGTGCATCGGTCATGTTGACGCTGTTTTCAACCGCTGATAACCCTGCCCTGACCATGAGATACGTATTTTTTGGGCAAAGCGTCGGCGCATTAACGGCTGTAATGATGCAAGCCAGTGTCTGGCAATTTAGTGACTCAGTTTTGTGGATGCTCATTGCTATTATGCCGATTATTCTTATCGGTGGTTTTCCCATGTCTCATCAAAAAACCGCCAATGGCAGTATGGATTTTAACTTAGTTTTTTTACTGCTCATGCAACCGAGCGTGCCCTATATATTCAATTTGAGCCACTCAATAACCATTGCATTAGCAGTTATATCTGCGCCACTTTTAGCAATGTTCGCTTATCGAATTATTTATCCAACCAGCTTGAAAAAGCGCTATAACCAACTGTTTGACTTACTGGAAAAGGAAATCGAAGAACTAAACCAAACATCACTTACTTTAAGCCAATACAAACGCCGCAAAGCGCGCTTTTACCATCGTATATTTAAGCTCACTCAATTGGCTGACAAGCTCGCAATAAAGGACAAAAGTCCTATTATTCAACAATTACTGGAAGGCCAGAACCGGTTAAACGCGACTGGCTAGTGCGACTTTTTCAGTACGTTTCATTCGTTTTATCGCCGCTTCTCTTTGGCAGGCAGATGAACGTGATTCATGTGGCTCGGACCAAAATAAACGAACCGGTCGACGGCTTTTCGTGTATTTCGCTGCTTTTTTATCGTCACCGTTATGCTCATCGACACGCCGTTTTAGATCCTTTGTGACGCCGGTGTAGTAAGTATTATCAGAGCATTTAAGAATATAAACGTACCACGACATGACTTGAACTCTTTGGTAATCAACCTCAGATAACAGTGTACCAAGAGAGGCATATGAGACCCAGAAGGATTCCATTATGAGCAGACATTTCGATGAAGCAAAAGGTTTATCTGAAAACCATGACCCGGCGACACATGATTTTGTGTTCAACCAAACTATGTTTCGCATTAAAGACCCAGAACGCACGTTAAAATTTTACAGCGATGTACTGGGCATGACATTAGTAAAACGCCTCGACTTTCCGGAAATGAAGTTCACGCTGTATTTTATGGCGTCTATGTCGCCGGAGGAACGCAGTGACTGGTCAACAGACCACGATAAGCGCATTGAGCAAACCTTTGGTCGCCCGGCCATGTTAGAACTGACTCACAACTGGGGCGACGAAAACGACGATTCCGTTTCGTACCACAGCGGTAATGAAGAACCAAAAGGGTTTGGTCATATTGGCTTTGCGGTACCTGATATTGACGCCGCCTGTGAGCGTTTTGAAGAAATGGGTGTGGAATTTCAGAAGCGTCCAAACGACGGTAATATGAAAGGCATTGCCTTCATTAAAGACCCGGACGGCTACTGGATTGAGATATTTACGCCAGAGCGTCAGCCTGAGTTACTCAAAGAACATTTATAAAACAAAAAGCCAGTTCAGAGCGTTTTCACGTTTTTGAACTGGCTTTTTTACCTTCTTTAACTACTTACTGAGAAAGTATACCTTTTACTTTCGCTTCTAACGATGTCATTCCATGCTCTTTACCGACAGCAATTGCTTCATCGACAGACATACCGTCTAACCAACCCGCTCGTAATGCCATTAATGCCCCGACCCGGTTGCTTGATGCACAATGAACCAATACATTCTTGTCACTGTTTTTCAGTAATATGCGATCGACCATACGAGCATTTGCCAGCGTCACACCGTCAGCGCCGTTGACCGGAACATGGTAATACGCCATGCCATTTTTTGTGACAACAGCGGCTTCATTACTGTCCGTCATTTCTTTTTGAGACAGCAAATTAATAACCACTTCACCACCTTTTTCAGCAAACTCAGACAATTGCGCGTCTGACGGCGTACCCATAACCCAAAGGTTATCAGAGACTTGTTTGGGTGACTCAATACCAGCATGAGCATTCATTGAAACTAAAACCGCACTCATAAGTACTAATACATTAACGAAAGCTTTTACCATAATTGTTCTCCTGTATGATTCGTATTTTTCTAATATAGCAAAGGAAACGCGAAATATGGCTGTTTTACATCTATTAGTTGGCACAACCTCTGGAAATACGGAATTTTTAGCCGATACAATAAGTGATGAACTTATAGAACAGGGCTTTGAAACCGAACTTCATTACGAACCAGAGCTTGAATCCTTGCCAACATCAGAGCCTTGGTTAGTGCTGTTATCCAGCCATGGTGCCGGCGATTATGCCGACTCTATGCTCGACTTTTACGACGAAATAACTGCTCCACAAACACCGGATTTAAGCGATCTTAATTACGCGGTTATTGCCATCGGTGAGTCTTCTTATGACACCTTTTGCAAAGCAGGTCGTCACTGTGACGAACGTTTACAGGAACTCGGTGGTACCCGAATGTTAGAGCGACTTGAAATAGATATGCTGCAAGACGATCCAGAACAAAAAGCGGCACAGTGGATCCCTTCAATGACGGACGCATTAAAGGCTCTGTGATCATACCCACAGGCTTTTGCACAGACTTGTACAGCTGTGATTAAGATAGGCATAAGATCAGTTAAGCACTGTCCACGAGGTGGGTATAACTGTGGGGACAATTTGATCTGTGTATAACTACCCTAGTTATCCACGATCTATGATCGGGGTTATTATCCAGTTATCTACACTTTTTGATCGCTCTTAACGCATTGAATATAAAAGCATTCAGCGATCTATTCACAGTAAACCGCTGACTAGTAGTAATAGTAATAAAAGATCTAAATAAGATCCTTTATTGATCTTTTTTTAGATCAAAACCAGTGAACGAAATTTAACCGTTTCGATCTGAGTCAAAGCACGTTAAAATACTCGGCTATTTTTCTCTTCTTTAACGAAAGGTCATTTAAATGTCACAACAGAGCCAACAACACTTTGATGTTATTGTTGTCGGTGGAGGACACGCCGGAACGGAAGCCGCGCTTGCTGCCGCACGTTCAGGTGTTAATACCCTATTGCTTACGCACAATATTGATACTTTAGGACAAATGTCTTGTAACCCCGCTATTGGTGGCATAGGGAAAGGTCATTTAGTTAAAGAAATTGATGCTTTAGGCGGTGTTATGGCTAAAGCCGCCGACAAAGCAGGCATTCAATTCAGAACATTGAATTCATCGAAAGGCCCGGCAGTACGTGCAACACGTGCCCAAGCCGACAGACAGCTTTATAAACAAGCCATACGCTATGCATTAGAAACACAGCCTAACCTATCAATATTCCAGCAAGGCTGTGATGATTTGATCGTAGAGAACGATCAGGTTACGGGTGTGGTTACCCAAATGGGTCTTAAATTTACGGCTAAAACCGTTGTATTAACCGTTGGTACGTTCCTGGGTGGCCAAATTCATATTGGTTTAGATAATTACCAGGGTGGACGTGCTGGTGATCCTCCGGCGAACGCTTTAGCGAAACGCTTGCGTTCACTGCCTTTGCGAGTAGAACGACTGAAAACCGGTACACCGCCACGTATTGCCAGTCATAGCATTGATTTTTCGGTAATGCAGGAACAACCCGGTGATAATCCAACGCCGGTATTTTCCTACATGGGTTCTCAGGCTGATCATCCTGAGCAGATCCCTTGTTATATCACCCATACCAACGAAAATACGCACGATATTATTCGTTCAGGGCTCGACCGATCGCCAATGTATTCAGGAGTAATCGAGGGCGTAGGACCTCGGTACTGCCCATCGATAGAAGATAAAATTATGCGATTTGCCGACAAAGGATCGCATCAAATCTTTGTAGAACCAGAAGGGTTAAATACCTTTGAAGTTTACCCTAATGGTATTTCTACAAGCTTGCCATTTGACGTCCAACAGCAGTTGGTTCGCTCCATTAAGGGTTTTGAGAATGCGCATATTACGCGTCCGGGTTATGCCATTGAATATGACTATTTCGATCCGCGAGATCTAAAACAGTCTTTGGAAACCAAAGTTATTAATGGCCTTTTCTTTGCTGGACAAATTAATGGCACTACAGGCTACGAAGAAGCCGGAGCGCAAGGCCTTATAGCGGGCTTAAATGCAGCATTACAAGCACAAGGGAAAGAGTCCTGGTCGCCACGTCGTGATCAAGCCTACATGGGCGTATTGATAGACGATTTATCGACTCTGGGAACCCAAGAGCCGTATCGCATGTTTACGTCTCGAGCGGAATATCGTTTGTTGCTCCGTGAAGATAATGCCGATATTCGTTTAACAGAAATAGGTCGAAACCTTGGCTTAGTTGATGACGAACGCTGGGCAGCATTCAATGAAAAAATGGAAGCGGTTGAGCAGGAAAAACAACGTTTAAAAGCGACCTGGGTTCATAAAGATCATCCAGCGGTCGAGCAAATTAATGCGTTAGTGAAAAGTCCGGTTACCAAAGAAGTTAACGGTGAAGAACTGTTACGTCGCCCGGAAATTCATTACAAAGATTTAGCTAAAACAGAATTTTTCGCGCCGGGAGTAACTGATCCTGCAGCTGCTGAACAGGTAGAAATTCAAATTAAGTACGCTGGTTATATTTCTCGTCAGCAGGATGAAATTGCAAAACAGCAACGACATGAAAATACGCTGCTGCCCTCGCCGTTCGATTACGCTAAAATTAAAGGCTTATCGAACGAAGTCATTGCGAAGCTGAATGATCATCAGCCGGAAACCGTGGGTAAAGCAGCCCGTATATCAGGTATAACGCCTGCAGCAATTTCCATGTTATTGGTGCATCTTAAAAAACAAGGGTTATTGCGCAAAAGTGCTTAAGGATTGAGTGTGGAAGAGCAGTTAAAGCAGTATTTACAGCAAGCTGACATAACCCTGACAGACCAACAAGTTCAACAACAAGTCGCGCTTGTTGGTTTATTAGACAAGTGGAATAAAGCGTACAATTTAACCAGTGTCCGTAATCCGAACGATATGCTAACGCGGCATATTATGGACAGTGTGACAGTACGCCCATATTTGCACGGACAGCGCTTTATCGATGTAGGAACCGGTCCGGGTTTGCCGGGACTGCCGCTGGCTATAGCGGAGCCAGACAAAGAATTTGTATTACTGGACAGTTTGGGCAAGCGAATTCGTTTTATTCGCCAGGTTTGCCATGAACTCAAACTTGATAATGTCACGGCTGTTCAGGCCCGCGTAGAAGAATATCAGGACGAGACTCAGTTTGATGGCGTTATCAGTAGAGCCTTTGCCTCGCTTAATGATATGCTGAGTTGGTGTCAGCATTTACCGAAAAAGAACGGTAAATTTTATGCATTGAAAGGCTTATACCCTCAAGATGAGTTGGACGAGTTGACTGAGGGTTTCGAAGTCGATGATATTCAGCAAATTAACGTTCCGGGCATTGACGCGAGCCGACATATCGTCATTATAAGCAAACGGTCGTAAAACCGAGCGTCGAGTCGACGACAACAACAAGAGGTTACCAAACCCGTGGCTACAACCATTGCTATTGCAAACCAAAAAGGTGGCGTTGGAAAAACAACAACAGCGGTGAATTTAGCGGCTTCCATGGCTGCGACTCGCCGTAAAGTGCTGCTTATTGATTTAGATCCACAGGGTAATGCCACAATGGGCAGCGGCGTCGATAAGTACGACGTTGAAAACACCATTTACGAACTGCTGATAGAAGAAAAGCCGGTCAAAGACGTTGCTATCACCGACACCAACGGTAAATACCATCTTATTGCCGCTAACGCAGACGCTACTGCCGCTGAAATAAAGTTAATGGAAGTCTTTGCTCGTGAACTGCGTTTACGAAATGCATTGAAGTCCGTAGATGACAGCTACGACTTTATTTTTATCGACTGCCCGCCTTCGCTGAACATGTTGACCGTGAATGGTATGGCCGCAGCTGACTCTATTTTAGTTCCTATGCAGTGCGAATATTATGCATTGGAAGGCCTAACAGCATTGATGGAAACCATCCGTCAACTTGCTGATGTTGTGAACCCGGGGCTTGAGATTGAAGGCATACTACGAACTATGTATGACCCTCGTAACCGCCTGGCAAATGATGTGTCAGAACAGTTAAAAAATCACTTCGGTGACAAAGTGTATCGCACGGTTATCCCCCGTAATGTGCGTTTGGCCGAGGCGCCATCTTTTGGTGCACCAGCAATGTATTACGATAAGTCGTCCACGGGTTCTAAAGCCTACTTGTCATTGGCCGGTGAGCTTATTCGACGAGCAGAAACAAAAAATAACAGCGTTGTAGAAGAATCTTAACAAGGGAATTTATTCAGCATGTCGGCAAAAAAACGAGGACTGGGTCGCGGTTTAGATGCGCTTTTAACGAGTAACCAGCAAAACTCTGAGCGTCAATCATCAGAACAAGTTTCTGAAGAAGCAAAAGGCGAACTTCAAAAGCTGCCTATTGAGCAGCTGAAACCGGGCCGTTATCAACCTCGTAAAGACATGTCACCGGAAGCGCTGGAAGACCTAGCGGCGTCAGTTAAAGCGCAAGGCATTATTCAGCCGATTGTGGTGCGCCCGACCGCTAAAGACGAATATGAAATTATTGCTGGCGAACGACGCTGGCGTGCCGCGCAACTGGCGAAGCTTGATATGGTGCCTTGCTTAGTGAAAGAGGTACCCGATGAAGCCGCCGTTGCTATTGCACTAATTGAAAACATTCAGCGTGAAGATTTAAACGCTATGGAAGAAGCAACCGCATTACAGCGACTGCTCGATGAGTTCCAGATGACGCATCAAGATGTCGCACAGGCGGTTGGTAAGTCCCGTACTACTGTGACTAATTTATTGCGTCTCAATAACCTTGAAGATGGCGTTAAAGTGCTTTTAGAGCGCGGTGACATTGAACTTGGTCATGCTAAGTTATTGCTTGCTTTGCAAGGTGAGCAGCAAGCTGATGTTGCGCAGCAAATAGTAGCGAAAGATATGACTGTGCGTGACGCTGAGAAATTAGTCCGCCGTACTATTGACCCACCCAAACAACCTGAAAAACCAGAGCCCGACGCGAATATTGAACATTTAGAAACCAAGTTGTCAGAAACACTTGGGGCGAAAGTGCAAATCAATCATGGTCGAAAAGGTAAAGGTAAACTGGTTATCAACTATACAAGTCTTGATGAATTGGACGGAATACTGACTCACATCAAGTAAAAATCCGCATCTTACTGAAACGTGTAGAACTTTTGTTAAATGGCATAGAAAACAACGCCTACAGCCAAATTTGTTTGCAATTTCGGGGTAGATCTTTATACTAGCGCCAGTTTCATTACAGCTGTTTAAAAGCTGTGCAACAAGCGCCGCCAGTTAAAAGGTTTTCATCGTGACACAGGCATTAAATGCGGTAGGCAAACAACTGGCAGGAAAAATCGTTGCAACACAATTTGTGGTGTTGCTTGTTGCATCATTAGTCACGATAACAATTTTTAGCTTACAGTCAGGCCTTGGTGTTTTATCTGGTGGGCTGTCAGCGGTAATACCCAACGCTCTATTTGCAGTCATTGCGTTTCGCCATGCAGGGGCAAGAGCGAATAAAAAAGTCGTCCAGAGTTTTTTTGTGGGTGAAGGCGTAAAGTTAATTTTAACGGCAGTGCTACTCGTATTAGCGTTGCTGGTAACAAATTTTAATCCTGTGTGGTTACTGGTGGGCTTTGTTTTAACCGTCATCATGCAGTGGATTGCACCAATTTTGTATTTAAAATCAACGTAACTGGGAAACAACATGATAAGTGGAGAGCAAACTCCGACTCAGTATATCCAGCATCACCTTCAAAACTGGACGGTGGGTGACGGTTTCTGGGCGGTTAATGTCGATACTATCTTCTGGTCTGTGTTACTGGGTGTGCTGTTTCTGTGGAGTTTCCGCAGAGTAGCGAAAAAATCCTCTGCGGGGGTACCTGGTAAGTGGCAATGCTTTGTCGAAATGATTGTCGAGTTTGTCGACAACAGCGTCAAAGAATCCTTTCACGGTAAAGATAAATTGATTGCGCCTTTGGCCTTAACCATCTTCGTCTGGATATTCCTGATGAACCTGATGGATTTAATTCCGGTCGACTGGTTACCAACAGCAGCCATGTATGGCGGTTATTGGTTAGGCTTTGTGGACGATCCGCACGATGTGTACATGAAAGTGGTACCAACCACAGACTTGAACACAACTTTTGCCCTGAGTTTAAGCGTCTTTGCGCTAATCATTATCTACTCAATTAAGTACAAAGGTGTGAAAGGCTTTGCCAAAGAAATGACGTTCACACCATTTAACCACTGGGCGTTAATCCCGGTAAACTTTGTACTGGAAAGTATCACGTTATTGGCAAAACCAGCGTCACTGGCGCTACGTTTGTTCGGTAACCTTTATGCGGGTGAGTTAATCTTCATTCTTATTGCAATGATTGGTTTTTGGCAGCTGCCAGCGCACTTTGCCTGGGCGGTATTCCACATTCTGGTCATTACATTGCAAGCATTTATTTTCATGATGCTGACTATTGTTTACTTAAGCATGGCGTCATCTGAACACTAAGTTTTAATACGTTTTAACTGAAAAGTTTTTGTTTTACTTTTTAACTTTAATCTACTGAAAAACTGGAGAAATCAATGGAAACTGTAGTTGCTTTTACTGCTATCGCTGTATCAATCATGATCGGTCTTGCTGCACTAGGTACAGCACTTGGCTTCGGTATGCTGGGTGGTAAATTCCTGGAAGCTGCTGCTCGTCAACCTGAACTAGCGCCTCAGCTGCAAGTTAAAATGTTCATCGTAGCGGGTCTTATCGATGCTATCGCGATGATCGGTGTTGCGGTTGCATTGCTATTCACTTTCGCAAACCCGTTCTTAACTCAGTTAGGCTAAGCGCGATTCGACGGTCACCAGATAAAGGAGGTCCGTTGTGGATATCAACGCAACTCTAATTGGACAAACGATCGCGTTCATCGTGTTCGTGTGGTTCTGCATGAAATTCGTGTGGCCACCGATCATCAATGCTATCGAAGAGCGTCAGAAGAAAATTGCTGACGGTCTAAATGCGGGCGAACGCGCTCAAAAAGATTTAGAAAAAGCCCAGGAAAAAATTGCTGAGCAGCTAAAAGAAGCGAAACAGCAGGCAGCTGAAATCGTTGAACAGGCGAAAAAGCGTGGCGCTAAAATCGTTGAGGAAGAAACTCAACGTGGTCACGAAGAACGTGAAAAAATCGTTGCGTCTGGTCACGAAGAAGTGACTGCTGAGCGTAATCGCGCTCGCGAAGAGCTGCGTAAGCAAGTTGCTGTTCTTGCAGTAACTGGGGCTCAGAAAATCATCGAGCGTGAAATTGATAAAGACGCTCACAGTGACATTGTTGAAAAACTGGTCGCTGAACTTTAATAAAGGGGTTTAGAGCTTATGTCAGAATTGACTACGGTCGCTCGCCCCTACGCTAAAGCAGCTTTTGATTTTGCTTTGGAACAAGGAGCGCTTGATAAATGGGACGAAATGCTCTCTTTTGCTGCCTCGGTAGCACAAGATGACATTATCGCGTCTTTCTTGAGGAGCTCTGCGACTGTTGGGAAAACCACGGAAGTATTTTTAGGTGTTTGCGGCGATGAAATCGACGAAAACGTTAAAAACTTCCTTAAGGTTATGGCGGAAAACGAACGTTTACCGGCACTTCCGGCGGTTAGTGAGCTTTATCAGGCGTTTCGTGCAGAATATGACAAAGAAGTCACTGTCGATGTCAAATCAGCCACTCGTTTGCTGAAAGCTCAGCAAACAGAGTTAAGCAAAGCACTGGAAAAACGTCTGCAACGCAAAATTAAGCTGAACTGCAGTGTTGATAAGTCCATCATTGGTGGACTGGTAATTGAAGCAGGTGACACCGTTATCGATGGCACCTTGCGTGGCAAGCTCGATAGACTTGCCACCGCACTGCAATCCTAATTGGGGACTTGAGCATGCAATTGAATTCAAATGAAATCGCAGAACTGATCAAACAGCGAATTGAGAAGTTCGAAGTCACCAGCGAAGCTCGCAACGAAGGTACCATCATGTCTGTTCAAGACGGTATCATTCGTGTTCACGGACTTGCAGACTGTCTGCAAGGTGAAATGATTGAGCTACCTGGTAATCGTTACGCTATCGCATTGAACCTTGAACGTGATTCGGTTGGTGCGGTTGTTATGGGCCCGTATGCAGATTTGCAAGAAGGCACCAAAGTAAAATCTACCGGTCGTATCCTGGAAGTTCCGGTTGGCGATAAACTGCTAGGTCGTGTGGTTAACACGCTAGGCCAGCCTATCGATGGTAAAGGCCCTATCGAAGCAGACGGCTATGAGCCGGTTGAGAAAATCGCACCGGGTGTTATCGAACGTCAATCTGTTGATCAGCCAGTGCAAACTGGTTACAAATCAATTGACTCGATGATTCCAGTTGGTCGTGGTCAGCGTGAGCTTATCATCGGTGACCGCCAAACCGGTAAAACTGCATTAGCCGTTGACGCTATCATTAACCAGAAAAATTCTGGTATTAAGTGTGTTTACGTTGCTATCGGTCAGAAAAACTCCACTATTTCTGCAGTTGTTCGTAAGTTGGAAGAGCACGGCGCAATGGAAAACACCATTGTAGTTGCGGCTTCTGCTTCTGAATCAGCAGCACTGCAATACTTGGCAGCCTACTCAGGTTGTACAATGGGTGAGTTCTTCCGTGATCGCGGCGAAGACGCTCTTATCGTATACGATGATCTGTCTAAGCAAGCTGTTGCTTATCGTCAGATTTCATTGTTGCTGCGTCGTCCACCAGGTCGTGAAGCATTCCCGGGTGATGTTTTCTATCTTCACTCTCGTCTGCTTGAGCGTGCTGCGCGTGTAAACGCCGACTACGTTGAAAAACACACCGACGGTAAAGTGAAAGGTCAAACCGGTTCATTGACTGCGTTACCTATCATTGAAACCCAAGCGGGTGACGTTTCTGCGTTCGTACCAACTAACGTAATCTCAATCACCGATGGTCAGATCTTCTTAGAAACTGACTTATTTAACTCAGGTATTCGTCCTGCAGTTAACGCGGGTGTTTCGGTTTCTCGTGTAGGTGGTTCAGCACAGACGAAAATCATCAAGAAACTGGGCGGCGGTATCCGTCTTGCTCTTGCTCAGTACCGTGAATTGGCGGCTTTCGCTCAGTTCGCATCTGACCTTGATGAGTCTACTCGCGAGCAGTTGGAACACGGTCAACGTGTTACCGAACTGATGAAACAGAAACAGTACAAGCCAATGAGCGTTGCTCAAATGGCTGTATCAATTTACGCCGTTGAAAAAGGCTTCCTGAAAGACGTTGCTGTCGACAAAATCATGGATTTTGAAGAGTCTCTGCAATCTTTCATGGCGAGTGAATACGCCGACCTAATGGCTGAGATTGATAAAACTGGCAACTATAACGACGACATCGACGCCCAGTTGAAAGCGGCGCTTGAGAAATTCAAGCAAACGCAATCGTGGTAATCGAACGTGGCCGCCCTATTCGCGGCCATTTGTCGTTGAGTTAACAGGAGAATCGTCATGGCCAGCGGTAAAGAGATAAAAACTCAGATCTCGAGTATCGGTAATACTCAGAAGATCACCAGCGCTATGGAAATGGTGGCTGCGTCTAAGATGAAAAAGGCGCAGGAACGTATGGAAGCAAGTCGCCCATACGCTGAAACCATTCGCAAGGTGATTGGTCATGTGGCACGCGGTAATCTGGAATATCGTCATCCATTTATGGAAGAACGCCAGGTAAAACGCGTGGGTTATATTGTTATTTCTACCGACCGTGGTTTGTGTGGCGGCTTGAACGGTAATGAGTTCAAAAAAGTCGTTAAGCACGCAAATGAGTGGAAAGAGCAAGGTGTAGAAGCTGATTTTGCTGCGATAGGCAGTAAAGGAACTGGATTCTTTAAGCGCTTTGGTAAATTGCAGGCGCAAGTATCAGGCATGGGTGAAAAACCTGAGCTGAAAGAAATTACCGGTTCTATCCAAGTCATGTTGGATGCCTACGAAGAAGGCAAAATCGATCGCTTGTACGTTGTATTCAACAAGTTTGTGAATACGATGACCCAAGAGCCGACCATTCATCAATTGTTGCCATTGCCGCAAACAGGTTCGGAAGATGATGTACAAACAGGCAGCTGGGACTACCTGTATGAACCGAATCCTGAAAGTATCTTAGATACGCTTATTCGCCGCTTTGTAGAAATGCAGGTGTACCAAGGCGTCGTAGATAACTTTGCAAGCGAGCAAGCCGCACGGATGATTGCGATGAAAGCCGCAACGGACAACGCCGAAGATCTTATCGATCAACTGCAATTGCAGTACAACAAGGCGCGTCAGGCAGCAATTACGCAAGAAATTTCGGAAATCGTATCCGGCGCCGAAGCGGTATAACGCGGCAACGGTAAAAAGAATTGAAGAGTTAGAGGAAACGTCATGAGTCAAGGTAAGGTCGTACAAATTATCGGCGCCGTTGTGGATTTAGAATTTCCACAAGACGCTGTACCAAAAGTATACGACGCACTGAAAGTGACCGACGGTGGTTTAGAAGGTCTGATTCTGGAAGTTCAGCAACAGCTGGGCGGCGGAATTGTACGTGCCATCGCAATGGGTACAACTGACGGTTTGCGTCGTGGTATCACCGCTGAGAACACCGGTGAGCCAATCATGGTTCCAGTAGGTAAGAAAACTCTGGGCCGTATTATGGACGTATTGGGTAACCCAATCGATGAAGCGGGTCCTATCGGTGAAGAAGAGCGTATGTCTATTCACCGCGCAGCGCCAACTTATGAAGACCAGTCAAACACTAACGAACTGTTAGAGACGGGTATCAAAGTTATCGACCTGATTTGCCCATTCGCTAAGGGTGGTAAAGTCGGTCTGTTCGGTGGTGCTGGTGTTGGTAAAACCGTTAACATGATGGAGCTTATCCGTAACATCGCGATCGAGCACAGCGGCTACTCAGTATTCGCAGGTGTTGGTGAGCGTACTCGTGAAGGTAACGACTTCTATCACGAGATGAACGATTCAAACGTTCTGGATAAAGTATCACTGGTTTATGGTCAGATGAACGAGCCACCGGGTAACCGTTTACGTGTTGCTCTGACTGGTTTGACTATCGCAGAGAAATTCCGTGACGAAGGTCGCGACGTACTATTCTTCGTCGATAACATCTACCGTTATACACTAGCAGGTACCGAGGTATCAGCACTGTTAGGCCGTATGCCTTCAGCGGTTGGTTATCAGCCTACACTTGCTGAAGAAATGGGTGTTCTTCAGGAACGTATCACCTCAACTAAGACGGGTTCAATCACGTCTGTTCAGGCCGTTTACGTACCTGCGGATGACTTAACGGATCCATCTCCTGCAACAACCTTCGCTCACTTGGATGCGACTGTTGTATTGAACCGTGACATTGCGTCATTGGGTATCTACCCTGCGGTTGACCCGTTGGATTCAACGTCACGTCAGTTGGACCCTCAGGTTATCGGTGACGAGCACTACAACACGGCAATGGGTGTTCAGGAAGTACTTCAGCGTTATAAAGAGCTGAAAGACATCATTGCTATCTTGGGTATGGACGAATTGTCAGAAGAAGACAAGCGTACTGTTGCCCGCGCTCGTAAAATTCAGCGTTTCTTGTCACAGCCGTTCTTCGTAGCCGAAGTATTTACCGGAGCTCCTGGTAAATATGTATCGCTGAAAGACACGATTGCTGGCTTTAAAGGCATTTTAGATGGCGAATACGACGATATGCCGGAGCAGGCCTTCTACATGGTTGGTACCATCGAAGAAGCGGTAGAAAAAGCCAAAAACCTGTAACCAACCGGGAGGTTTGAATGGCAACACAAACATTAAATCTGGACGTTGTTAGCGCTGAAGAGAAACTGTTCTCAGGCGTCGTACAAACGGTTCAGGTTTCTGGTAGCGAAGGTGAGCTGGGTATTTACCCAGGTCACGCACCTCTACTGACAAAAATTAAGCCAGGTATGGTGCGTTATGTCAGTGAAGCAGGTGATGAAGAGCTTATGTATGTCGCTGGCGGTGTTTTAGAAGTTCAGCCGGGTCATGTCATTGTACTTGCCGATGTTGCAGTACGTGGCGATGAGCTAGATGAGCAAGCCGCAGAAGCTGCGAAAAAACGTGCTGAAGAAGCGATTGCTGACTCGAGTGCTGATGTCACTTATGCGGAAGCTATTGCCGAATTATCACGTGCGTTGGCTCAGCTTGAGGTTATTCGTAAGCTTAAGCGCTAAAAGTTTGTATATAACCTGTAAAAGGCCTTGTTGTGAGTACAACAAGGCCTTTTTTGTCGTTACAATGCGGGTTATGAACGTTTTATTAAGGATTCGATGACTATGAAGTTACGCGTTGTGATTCTGGCGGCTGGTAAAGGAACCAGAATGCGCTCAGACTTGCCCAAAGTGCTGCATAAAGTAGCGAATAAGCCAATGGTAGAGCATGTAATAGACACGGCTCGGTCGTTAAAGCCTGAGGCAGTAAACCTGATATACGGCCATGGCGGTGAGCAATTACAGCAAAGTATTCAGGGCGACGATTTAACCTGGGTAGAGCAACGCGAACAACTTGGCACCGGACATGCGGTTCAACAAGTTATTCCCTTCCTGAATGATGATGAAAAAGTCGTTATTTTATACGGTGACGTGCCGTTACTAAGTGAGTCCACTCTAATCAAACTATTAACGGCCACACAAACCACTGAGCTGGGCCTTCTTACCATGACGCTCGATGACCCAACGGGTTACGGTCGTATTGTTAGGGACACAGACAAGCAAGTTACCGGGATTGTTGAGCAAAAAGACGCAAGCACAGAGCAACTAGCGATTCAGGAAGTGAACACCGGTATTATGATTGCTGATGGTGCCAAGCTAAAATCGTGGTTAGAAAATTTAAGCAACGACAATGCACAGAAAGAGTATTACTTGACGGATATTGTGGCGATGGCCGCCGAACAGGGCGTGACAATTGCCACCGCACAACCCGACGCAACCTATGAAGTTGAGGGGGCGAATAATCGCCAGCAGTTAGCTCAACTAGAACGAGCTTTTCAGCGCCGAAAGGCCGACGAATTAATGACTCAAGGCGTCACTTTAATTGACCCTGCCCGTTTTGATTGTCGCGGTAAATTAACCGTAGGCAACGATGTCACTTTCGATATTAACGTGGTTATTGAAGGTGATGTCACTATTGGTAATAACGTCACTATTGAGCCTAACTGTGTCATTAAAGACGCTAAAATTGGCGACAACACGGTGGTTCGTGCGAATTCACACATTGAAGGTGCGACGGTAGCGAAAAATTGTAAAGTTGGCCCGTTTGCGCGCTTGCGCCCAGGTGCGGAACTTGCCGATGAAGCGCAGGTCGGAAACTTTGTTGAAATGAAGAAAAGCCGCTTAGGTAAAGGCTCGAAGGCAAGTCACTTAACTTATTTGGGCGACGCTCAGGTGGGTGACTATGCGAACATTGGTGCGGGAACCATTACCTGTAACTACGATGGCGTGAATAAGTTCCTGACCGAAATTGGTAACGGTGCGTTTATTGGCTCTAACAGCTCGTTGGTCGCACCGGTAAAAATTGGCAATAATGCGACCGTTGGTGCTGGCTCGGTAGTAACCCGGGAAGTGGCCGATGAAGAACTTGCGGTAGCGCGTGGAAAACAGCGTAATATCAGTGGCTGGCAACGCCCTCAGAAAAAAGGAAGTTAAGTTATGTGCGGTATAGTAGGTGCAACTTCGGAACGTCGAGTCGCAGGCATTCTGTTGGAAGGTCTGAAACGACTCGAGTACAGAGGCTATGACTCAGCAGGCGTTGCTGTCATTGACGCAAATAATGAGCTGAAAAGCGTCAGACGTACCGGTAAAGTCCAGGAATTGAAAGACGCGATAGATCAGAACCCACTGGACGGGACTATTGGCATTGCACACACTCGTTGGGCAACACATGGTGGTGTGACCGAAGCGAATGCTCACCCTCACCGCTCTGAGGATGAAATTGCTGTAGTGCATAACGGGATTATTGAAAACCATGAACGTCTACGCGAAGAGTTAAAAGCCGAAGGCTATGTGTTCAATTCACAAACAGACACCGAAGTCATCGCTCACTTAATTCATCATGAGCGCAAAACCAAGGGCGATTTGTTAGACGCAGTTAAATCGGCTGTTCGTCAGTTGGAAGGCGCTTATGGCACCGTTGTTATGGACACGAAGCATCCTGAACGTCTGGTCGTTGCTCGCTCTGGCAGCCCATTGGTTATCGGTGTTGGAATTGGCGAGAACTTTGTCGCCTCTGATCAGTTGGCACTGTTACCGGTTACCCGCCAGTTTATTTATCTGGAAGAAGGTGATGTCGCCGATATTAACCGCACAGATATTGCCATTTACGATGCTGATGGCAACTCGGTAGAGCGAGAGGTGGTCGAATCTGATGTCAGCTATGACGCTGGCGGTAAAGGTCAGTATCGTCATTTCATGTTGAAAGAAATTTATGAACAGCCAATAGCGGTTCGTAATACACTGGAAGGTCGTTTGTCGGAAACCACCGTGTTGGATAACGCCTTTGGTGAGAACGCAGCGGAAATTCTGAAGGATATTGAGCATGTCCAAATTGTTGCCTGTGGCACCAGTTATCATGCCGGTATGGTTGCCCGCTACTGGCTGGAATCTATGGCCAATGTGTCATGTAATATCGAAATTGCCTCAGAGTTCCGTTATCGCAAGTCCTATGTCCATCCGAACAGCTTATTAGTCACTATTTCCCAAAGTGGTGAAACAGCGGATACGTTGGCAGCACTGCGCTTATCGAAAGAGCTTGGTTATAAAGGTAGCCTGACTATTTGTAACGTCGGCTCTTCGTCTATGGTACGCGAATCTGACTTGGCCTTTTTGACCCGCGCTGGTGCGGAAATTGGCGTGGCGTCGACCAAAGCTTTCACAACACAGCTTACCGGCCTATTAATGCTGACCTTAGGTATTGGTAAATACCGCGGTATGCCAGAGCAGCAGCAAGAGGCCGTTGTTCATGCACTGCAAGCCTTGCCAACCAAGCTTGAAGAAGCGGTGGCGCTGGCCGATGAAATTGAAGAGTTGGCGCAGGACTTTGCCAACAAAGACCACAGCCTATTCCTGGGTCGAGGTAATCAATACCCGATAGCAATGGAAGGCGCGCTGAAACTCAAAGAAATTTCGTACATTCATGCTGAAGCTTACGCCGCTGGTGAGTTAAAGCACGGTCCACTGGCACTTATTGACGAAGAAATGCCAGTTATTGTCGTGGCACCAAACAACGACTTACTGGAAAAGCTGAAATCGAACGTTGAAGAAGTGCGTGCTCGCGGCGGTTTGATGTACGTTTTTGCCGACAAAAATGCTCACTTCAAGAGTGATGACACAATGAACGTACTGAACGTTTGTCATTGCGATGAAGTGATAGCTCCTATTGTCTACACCGTTCCTTTGCAGCTGCTGTCTTACTACGTAGCCCTGATAAAAGGTACGGATGTGGATCAGCCGAGGAACTTAGCTAAGTCAGTTACTGTTGAGTAAGATATTGATTTTTAAGACTGTATCTACCTGCTGAATTTGACCTTTCTAAAGAACCCAACTACTGTGAGGTAGTTGGGTTTTTCGTTTTAAGGAGCCGCTATGGATAACTTCATATCGCTATGGGGCGAATCGGCGTACACCAGCCTTGGTTTTTTCTGGATGGCGTTATGGGCGTTTGTATTAGGTTATTTGATCAGTAGCTTAATCCAAGTGCTCATTACCAAACGAAGAATGCGCAAGGCAATGGGCGGTAATGACTTAAAGTCTGTGTCGCTGGGTACTTTCTTTGGTTTTATTTCTAGCTCCTGTAGTTTCGCTGCACTTTCAACCACCAGAGCTTTATTTAACAAAGGCGCGGCGTTCAGTGCGTCTATGGCATTTATGCTGGCCTCTACCAACTTGGTTATTGAACTGGGGTTTGTCATTTCTATTTTTCTGGGTTGGCAGTTTGTCGTTGGTGAATACGTCGGCGGATTGTTGCTTATTCTCTTCGTCTGGTTATTCATCACCCTAACCAACCCCCAAAACCTCATTAAAAGTGCCCGTAAAGAGGAAGATGAAGACGACGAGCACCATCATGAAAGTACGCTTTCCGATTTGCTCAGTGTCGATACGTGGCAAAAAGTTGGCCAGAAATATGTGATGGAATGGCAGATGGTCTGGCAGGATGTTCTTATTGGTTTTACCGTAGCTGGTGTTATTTCTGCCTTTGTGCCCAGTGCTTTCTTCGAGTGGCTGTTTATTGGTGTGGGTACTCAAGGTGAGCCAGGTTTCTGGTCATTATTGCAACAGGCTGTTGTAGGTCCTATTGCCGCGTTTTTTACTTTCATAGGTTCCATGGGGAACATTCCGCTGGCAGCTGTTCTGTTTGGTGAAGGGGTTGCCTTCGCGGGTGTTATGGCATTCATTTTCTCTGACTTAATTGTGCTGCCAGTGCTGAAAATTAATGCCCGCTACTACGGTTGGAAAATGGCTCTGTACATTGCTTTAATGCTTTTTATTTGCCTGGTAGCAGCGTCTCTTGCTATGCATTACGGATTGTTGGCCTTTGATGCCTTACCCGATGCGTCTCAATGGTCCTCACCGGCTATGCAAGAACACTTCAAACTCAATTATGGTTTTGTGCTGAATGTTATTTTCTTACTACTTAGCGCTGTCATGGTTGTACTTTGGCGTAAGAAACAAAAAGAGCATGAGCACCACCATCATCATGACCACGGCGGGTCGTCTGTTGGGGATAAAGTAATGAATGCTTTGTGTGTAGTCAGTGTTCTTTGGCTAGCAGGCGGTATGATTACTTATATTATTTAAGAGTCTTATTAGAACAAAGAATTGTTAAGTTAGGAGCACTATGCATCACCATCATCATCATGATACGGCTTCAGAGCGCATTGGCTGGGCGTTCTTCTTAAACTTGTGCTTCACCGTTATCGAGTTTATTGGCGGAGTGCTCACCAACAGTACCGCGATACTTGCCGATGCGGTTCATGACTTAGGTGACAGTATCTCTATCGGTATGGCCTGGTTGCTGGACAAATTCAGTCGCAAAGACGCGACCAATACCTTTACTTATGGTTACCGTCGTCTGTCCTTAGTCGGCGCCTTTATTAATGCGGTTATTCTTACAGCTGGCTCTATCTGGATTTTGTTTGAGGCTATTCCACGGCTGTGGAATCCGGTTATGCCTATGGCTGAAGGCATGGCTTTGCTGGCCGTATTTGGTGTTGTTGTGAACGGTTATGCGGCATTCAAACTCTCGAAAGGTCAGTCACTTAATGAACGGGTATTGAACTGGCATTTGCTGGAAGATGTTCTCGGTTGGGTTGCAGTGCTGGTTGTCTCTATTGTCTTACTGTTTGTCGACTGGCCTATTTTAGATCCTTTATTGTCTATTGCGTTTACCCTGTTTATTTTAGTGAACGTGGTACGACATTTAGGATCCACTATTAAGTTATTTGTTCAGGCTTCTCCTGACCCGCAGGTTTATCAGCAAATCCATAAAAAGTTGGTGGCGTTGGACTTAGTCGATAACGCACACCACCTGCATTTTTGGTCGCTCGATGGTGAACGTCATGTATTAACCGCTCATATTGTGGTATCAAAGGAGTTAACCAGCACTGAGAGAGCGGTGTTAAAAGAAAAGATATCAGAACAATTGGCCGAGTTTGAATTAGCTCATACCACTATAGAGCTGGAATATCCGGACGAAGCCTGTCGTGATCATTAACGGAGGTTTACCATGGAATTGTTTGGCAGTTATACGTCACCTTATGTAAGACATTGCCGTATTGCCTTGCTAGAAACGGACACGAAGTTTTCGCTAACAGAGACTGACTTCGACACAAGCGCAAAACTGAGCCCGGCGAAGAAGGTCCCATTTTTGCACCATAACGATTTACGACTGCATGATTCAACCAGTATTTTAAAGTACGTGCGGGAGAAAGCCGGTGAGCGTTTCTTTGCCGATACAAAAGACTTCGATCAATACTGTCTGGTCAATACGGCAATGGATGCTGCCATCAATATTTTCTTGCTGGAAAAAGATGGTATAAAAAGTTCACAGGCGCCTTATTTGCAGCGCCAGCAAGAGCGCATCAATGATATATTGCAGTTGATGGAAGAAAAAGATCACGCAGTGGCGTACGAGGGTCCACATCCATTCAGTGATGGCGAGCTGCGGTTGGGCTGCTTTTTAAGTTGGGGGTTATTCCGTCAGCGTTTTAATTTGGATAAGTACCCGCGACTTGAGGCTTTCGTTGATAAGCTCAACGACTACCCCTACTTCGCGGATACCGACCCATCTAAAGCTTAATAGGCTTTTATCGCCCGGCTGCGTTCAGGAATTTCTTCGTTCAGCAGTCGGTCGTTTTGTGAATAGTCCATGGGAACATCAATGAGGTGTACGCCTGGTTTATCCAAGCACTCTTTCATCAGTGGTATCAAGCTTTCTGTGCTGTCCACACGATACCCTTTAGCGCCATAAGACTCAGCGTACTTCACAAAGTCCGGGTTATTGAAGTCTAAGCCATAGTCGCTTAAACCCATGTGCTGTTGTTTCCATTTAATCATGCCATAGCCACTGTCGTTAAGAATAACAATGACAATGTCCAGATTCATGCGCACTGCGGTTTCTAACTCTTGGGAGTTCATCATAAAGCCGCCGTCACCACATATGGCCATGACTTTTTTCTCAGGGTTGACCAATTTGGCAGCCATTGCCGAAGGTAAACCCGCACCCATAGAGGCTAATGCGTTATCCAGCAATACGGTATTTGGTTCACGTGCCGGATAATTACGGGCAAACCAAATCTTATAAATACCGTTATCCAGTGCAATAACACCATCATCTGGCATAACGTCACGAACATCCTCAACTAAACGCTGAGGTAGAATTGGAAAGCGATCGTCATCGGCACCTTCGTCGGTATGGTCACGCATGTGATCGCGGACTTTCAGCATAAAGTCAAAGTCCCAGTGCTCTTGTGGCTCAATACCTTCCTTCAGTTGCCAAATGCTGTTACCAATGTCACCAATCATACTGGCGTGCGGGAAGTAGACAGAGTCGACTTGGGCACCCTGGAAATTAATGTGAACCACTTTTCTGTCGTCGTTTACCCCGGTTTTCATCATAAAGGGCGGCTTCTCGACAACATCGTGCCCCACATTAAGAATTAAGTCTGCTTTTTCAATGGCACGGTGCGGGTAGTCCCCATCTGAAACTGCGGCATTGCCCAACCAGCGGGGATGGTCCTCATTAATAACGCCTTTACCCATTTGAGTCGTAATAAACGGAATGCCGGTTTTATCAACAAAGGCTCTTAACATTTTCGCCGTGATTTTACGGTTTGCAGCCGCACCAATAAGCAACACCGGATGTTTTGCATCTTTCAGTAATTGCAGAACATGACGAACCGCTTTATGTTCGGTTATAGGGCGGCGCGAGAAACTCGGCGTTATTGGGTTAGCACTCACTTCCTCACGAGCAATGTCGTCCGATAACTCCAGGTGTGAAGCACCGGGGCGTTCATCTTCCGCTCGGCGAAAGGCTTCGCGGATATGTGCCGGAATACTATTAGCGCTAATAATAGGCTGGGTGTATTTGGTAATAGGCGTCATCATGTCGACAACATCGATAATCTGGAATTGACCCTGCTGGCGCTCTTTAATAGGTTTTTGGCCTGTAATTACGACCATAGGCATCGCACCTAGCTGCGCATAAGCAACCGGAGTGACCAGGTTGGTCGCGCCCGGTCCTAACGTCGACAAACAAACACCTGGTTTGCCGGTAAGTCGACCATAAGTGGCGGCCATAAAGCCGGCACCTTGCTCATGACGAGTTAGAATAAGCTCGATATTAGATTTTGAAAGAGACTCTAATAAGTCCAGATTTTCTTCGCCCGGAATACCGAAAACGTATTCAACACCTTCGTTCTCCAGAGCTTTTACGAATAAATCGGATGCTTTCACGTCGCTGTCTCCTTGCGTTAATTCTTTTTAGTTTAATGAGTTACGTAAAGCATAGGAGATATGATCAAAAAAATCCGCAATCAGACCTAACTGATTGCGGATTTTACAGTCTGCTAAGACTTAGTTATTAAAACGAGTAACTGACTTTGGTATAAACAAAGCGACCACGAGGGTTGTGAACGCTTGGAGCATAACCGTAAAGGTCAGTGTTAAACGCTTCTGGTGGCTCTTCGTCAAACAGGTTAGTTGTACCAAGAGTAACGCGAAGCTGAGAAGTCACGTCATAGTAAGCTTGTAAATCAACCAGTAGTTGTTTATCAACCATACGAGTTTCTTCACTCTCAACTAAAGCCGGTGCCTGGTAGTCTTCAAACTCACCAATGTAGTTAAGGTTTAAATTAACCCCTAACGCATCCTGGCTCCACTCAGCACGACCTGTCCAGCGATGCTCTGGATACTCATATTCACCGGCGTAGTCGATACCGTCTTTTTCAAACTTACTCATGTATGACCAATCAAAGCCAAATCGAACCGTACCCATACCTTGAGTATCCCAGTTGTAGTTGGCTGATAAATCAAGACCGGCAGCTTCCTGGCTTGATAAGTTGACATAAGTGTTATACAGCGTTGCGAGCTCACCTAACTCGTCGCCAGGTAGAGGGGCGCGGCGAACGCAGATGTCGCTACTTTGGTCATTACAATTATCGTCATAAACGTTTTCAAAATCGTTTTGAACAATTTTGTTGTCTTGCTCAATGGACCAGTAGTCAGCTGAAACATCGAAATCATCTGTAATCTGCCAAACAGCACCTAAGTTATAGTTAGATGATTCTTCTGGCTGCAAGCCGTCTGAGCCTGAGAATACAATAGTGTAGTCAAGCGGGACACAGCTTTCACCATCCGTTTCACAGCGGTAGGTATCTGTGAAGAATGTCGATACTTGAGACGGACCTAAACCAATTTGAGCCAGTGATGGTGCGCGGAAACCTTCACCATAAGATGCGCGAAGGGTTACGTCTTCTGTTGGACGCCATTGAAGCTTAAACTGAGGGTTAAAGGTTGACCCAAAATCACTGTAATCATCATAACGACCAGCAGCAGTCAGCTCGAGTGTGTCAGTAATTGGAATTAAGAACTCCATGTAAGCTGCCCACTGATCGCGTTCTGCTTCTGCCTGTACTGACTCAGTACCAAAAATTAAACCGCGTTGGAACTGATCATCTGGCTGGTCAAATACGTCTTCTTCACGATACTCAAGACCGGCCGCCATAGACACATAATGATCGCCTAGCTGGAAAGCTTCACCCGCGATGCTTGCATCAATAGCCGTTAAGTGTGACTCACCACGACGAACCAAAGAGGTTGTTATGTCGTTAATGACTTCAGGGTCGTTAATCGTACCGCCAAATGGATTGTAGTTCCCGGCGTTAATTTCTTCTTGTAGGAAGTCAGTGCGCACCCAGCCTTGTTCACGAGAACCTGTCTGCATACCTTCACTGCGGCCTTTCTGGTAAGAAACATCCCAGCCCCAGCCATTTAAATCACCGCGTAAACCAGCAATAAAGCGTAAGGTATCCGACTCAACGTCCCAGATACGAGGGCCTGCATCAACGGTACGGAAAAAGTTGATGTCTACACGCTCACCCCAAGGGTTGTTAGGGTGGTCTGCTGGCACATAAAGACCAGCGTCAGCATCTAAAGGTGTTGGTGCACCACCGGCTTTAGAGCGGTTATGCTGAGCGGCTATTTCAATGTAACCTTCGACGTCACGAGAAAACTCTTTGCGAGACTGGATTATTGCGCCCACACGCTCTGCTTCAGGGAAGATTTGAGCATAAGGACCGTAATCAAATACACAGCGAGTACCTACTTCAGAGCCAGGAGGGCAATCTGGATCGGGTTGCTCAGCTCCGTCAACGATAAAGCTTCCTGGGAAACCACGAGAAGAACGGAAATCGTTACCACCCCAAGGTGCTTGGTTTGCTGTGCCGTTACGACCAAATTCAGCACCGACTATAGAGGTGTTTTTCCAGTAGTCTAGAATCATGGTGGTGTTACTGTCATCACCACCGGTACCCCAGACTAAGCTCATGCTGGTTTCTTCGTAGTTCACATCACCGGTGGTACCACCGTGACTAGCTGTTAATTCAGTACCGACGAAATCGTCGCGTAGAATGATGTTTACAACACCGGCTACGGCGTCAGAACCATAAATAGCCGACGCACCGTCTTTAAGAATATCGATACGTTCAATGGCTGCGACTGGAATCGAGTTAATATCGACAAATGAATTAGCAACGCCTTCTGCGAACGAAGATACAGCGACACGACGTCCATTTAACAGAACTAAGGTCGAATCGGCACCAAAGCCACGCAAACTGATTGCAGCGGCACCGTTTGCAGTGGTGTCCTGACTGTTACCCTGAGTTGAGAAGGTGCCTACACCGGCAGATGGCAGACGCTCTAAAAGTTGTTGAAGGTTGTTAAAACCGGAAGCTTCAATACTTTCCCTGTCGATAACTTCGACTGGAGAAGCGCCTTCCATATCGGTTCTCGAAATACGTGAACCTGTAACCTGAATTCGTTCTAAACGCTCGTCTTCTGCTTGAGCGTTCTCTTGTGCAAAACTGCTTGGCGAATGAAACAGTGCGCCAACAGCTAGAGCACATAATGAGTACTTAAATGCTGTTTTCATTGTTGTTCTCCCCGCGATGGATAACATTTTGTTTTTCTTGTAACTATCGACGATAGTACTTAGTTGTTATTACACCAAATTAACAAATAATCAAGCGTTACACGGTAAATTGTGGGGATAGGTGGTAATTACGGTGGGACCACTACGACTTTAGTCGTAGTTACAAATAAAAACGGCCGGCTAAATTGCCGGCCGTTTCTTAGTGGGGGTTCGCTAAAACGAATTAAGAATCAGAGGTTAACTCTTCCAAACGAGCACGCAGTTCTTCGTCGTTTTGAGCTTGCTGAATAATCATGTTGTACTCTTGCGGAGTAAGGCCAGCGTCTTCAACAGCTGCAATCATTTCTTCTTGAGCTGATTGCTGAATTCCACGAGCTTCTTCCTGGTTTTCAGCGTTTTGGAACTTTTCACGATACTTTTCAGTAACGCCTTGAACTTCTTCCATTGCTGAAACAAATTTAACTAACATGCCTTCAGTAATTTCCTGAGTTTGCTGCTGTTGCTGAGCCATGTTGCCTTGAGCTTGTTGCTCTTGAGCCATAGCTGCAGTGCTACCCAGTGCGAATACCGTTGCTAATGCGATAATTGTCTTTTGCATGATAATCTCCTTGTTGATTCTGTCAGATTTACTAACGCTCTTACTAAAGCGAAGACTGTGCCAACTTTTCAAGTTTATGTTTTTAAAGGTTTTTATGTTGTCCGGTTAAAATCAACAGAAAGAATCCTTAAAAATGTGTATCCTGAAGACACAGTCAAAGGAGGCGTGTGTGACAAAAGTATACAGTTGGTCTCTATCGAGCCTGCAACGGCGGCTACTCGCTTATGTTGTGGTTCCTATGCTGCTGATATCGGGCGCGGCAATCACCGTTGGTCTTCAGGTAGCTTCAGAAAATGCTAATGACCGCCTGAAAAGCGACTTAGAGTTATTGGGACGCGCGATTAGCTTACCTATTAGTGATGCGTTGCTGAATAACGACTTAGATACGGTGCAGGCCAACCTGGACTCAGTATTTAGCATTGGCCGGGTTTATGGAGCCTCTGTATATAACGTCTATGGTGAGCAGGTTGCTGAAGCGGGCGTAACGGAAACCGATTTAAGTAACAGCCGCCTTGCTTTGCAAACGGTCCAAACAGGCATTAAACAAGATGACTATCGTCGTGTAGAGGGACGTGATGTATTTTCCCAGTTTCTCCCTATTGTTGACAGAGGCGGCCGAATTATCGGGTTATTGCAAATTAACCGACGTGCCAGCGATTTCGATGAGTCTTTCGAGGAGCTCAGTCAGTACGCTTGGTTAACGTGGAGCGCTTTCGCGATAATTACCATCGCTGTGCTGGTTTTCGGTCACTATCGTGGCGTTGGGCGACATGTGGTTCAATTGAAAGACGCCATGTTGCAAGTGGCTGGGGGGAACCGTACAGCCCGTGTAAAACCTGAGGGACCTTCTGAGTTGCAGGAGGTTGCGCAAGGGCTTAACCGAATGCTGGATAGCATAGAGCAAGCCGAAAAAGAGTTAGAACAACGCCGACAACACGAAGCCTCGCTTCAGCAAGCATTACGCGAACAAGAAAAAATGGCGGCAATAGGGAGCGTTGCCAGCGGCGTTGCACACGAACTAGGAGCGCCGCTTACCGTCATCGACGGACGTGCCAGCCGGCTACTAAGAACCCACAAAGATGAAGAAAGTCAGCGTCAATTGCAGGCCGTTCGCGGTCAGGTGCAGCGGTTAACCGGGTTGGTCAACCAATTGCTCGCGTTCTCCAGAACGCCAGTTCAGCACCGAGAGTCTATAGCGCTGGCAACCTTGATAGATACGGCAATAACCAGCATTCAGTTTGAGCAAGACAAAGGAGCCGCCAGAGTCAAACTGGGAGAGTTACCTGCTGTCACACTAAAAGTTGATATTAAACGGTTGGAACTGGCCTTGGTCAACGTGATGCGTAACGCGCTACAGGCAGCACAGCACGTGGTGAATATAAACGCAGAGGTCGACAGCAATAGAACGTTGAAAATAATTATTGATGATGACGGTGAAGGTCTGCCTGACAATATGAAAGAAAAAGCCTTGCACCCGTTTGAGACCAATAAGCCGCAAGGAAAAGGCACCGGTTTGGGGCTGACGATAGTGAAACATGTTTTGAGTGATCATCAGGGCGAATTGACGTTAACGAATAACGATAAGGGTGGCTGTCGCGTCATTTTATGTTTGCCGGCATCGAGTCTGGCCGATAAGCCTGCACTAGGAGGTCAATAATGGCGGTACTTAAAGCTGTCATAGGTGTTGTTGAAGATGACCCTGCATTACAGGAGCTTTTGGTCGAAGAACTTGAAGCGGAAGGCTACCAGGTGGATGCCTGGGGAAGCTTAGAAGACTTTAAGAGCAGCAATGTAAGCCCTGACTTAATTGTCAGCGATATACGCCTGCCCGGAGAATCGGGCTTAACCTTACTGGAAGACTTGAAGCGGCACGATAACCCGCCTGCGCTACTGCTGATAACGGCATTTGGCACGGTTGACCAGGCGGTTGATGCGCTGAAAAAAGGTGCCGATGACTTTCTGACAAAACCGCTGGATATTGAGCACTTGCTGTTGAGCGTTGATCGGATATTAGAGCATCGCTCATTACAGCGGGAACTGAAACGTTATAAACAGCAGCAGAAAGGCCCCGGTGGCTTGGTCGGACAAAGCCCGGCTATGCGCAAGCTTTATGACCAAATTGAACACATTGCGCCAACCGGCGGCAGTGTTCTTATTACCGGCGAAAGCGGTACAGGTAAGGAGTTAGTGGCTAAAGCCTTACATGAGCTGAGTGATCGATCTGACAAGCCTTTCCAGGCGGTAAACTGTGCGGGTATTCCAGCCGACTTAATGGAAAGTGAGTTCTTTGGTCACACGGCGGGGGCTTTTACCGGCGCGCAGAATAAGCGGCAGGGGCTTTTAAAGCAAGCCGACGGCGGCACCTTATTGTTGGATGAAATTGGCGAAATGCCAATGGCGCTTCAGGCCAAATTATTGCGTGTTTTACAAGAAGGCACGATAAGAGCCGTTGGTAGCGACAAAGAAGAGCAAGTTGATGTTCGCATTCTTGCTGCGACGCACCAGAATTTAGAGCGGTTGGTTGAAGAGGGCAAATTCCGGCAGGATTTATTTTATCGTCTGGAGACGTTTAGCCTGCGAGTGCCTCCTCTACGAGAACGAGGAGAGGATATCGAGCGACTGGCAAATTTCTTTTTGCAGCAGCAACAAAAGAGCAGTGATAAAACAGTACGTGGAATTTCAGCGGAAGCATTAGATTTGCTGTATCGGTATCCATTTCCAGGGAACGTTCGGGAACTTCAAAACGCCATAGAGCGGGCGTTTGCGTTTTCCAGTGACGAGAGCCTGTCGGTAGACGACTTTCCGCAGCGTATAGTCGAGAAAAGTGATACCAGTCAGCCGGCGGCAACGTCAGCCTGGCCAACGTTAGATGAGCACCAAAGCCAGTACATAAGGAAAGTTTTAGAGCATACCGACGGCAATAAGTCGCAGGCGGCACAAATACTCGGCGTTACTCGCCGCACGCTGTATCGCTGGCTTGATAACGAGGCGGAGTGATCAAATTGGTGACTTTTTGCGTAAAATGCACGTAAGTTTACAGAGAATTTCACACGAAATTTAAGGAGTACCCAGTGAAAGTATTAATGGTCTTAACCTCACACGACAAGCTTGGCGACACTGGCCATAAAACTGGCTTTTGGGTTGAGGAATTTGCTGCGCCTTACTATGTCTTTGTGGATGCAGGTGTCGATGTAACGCTGGCGTCTCCTAAAGGCGGTAAGCCACCAATGGATCCGAACAGTACAGCGCCGGATGCGCAAACCGAGGCTACTGAGCGTTTAGAGAAAGACTCAACAGCGCAACACAAGCTGGAAACAACTTGCACGCTGGACGATGTTGACCCTGACGACTTTGACGCTATTTTCTATCCAGGTGGACACGGACCGTTATGGGATTTAACCAACAATGAGCAGTCTATTAAGCTGATTGAGCACTTCTGGAGTAAAGGTAAGCCGGTATCGGCGGTATGCCATGCGCCGGCGGTATTGCTGAATGCGAAAACGCCAAGCGGGGACCCCATTGTTCAGGGTCGTACTGTCACAGGCTTTAGTAACACAGAAGAGGCTGCCGTCGAGTTGACCAATGTTGTGCCTTTCTTGTTGGAAGACGAACTGACCGCCAAAGGCGGCCATTATCGTAAAGTTGATGACTGGCAAGCTTATGCGGTTCAGGACGGCATGCTGATTACTGGTCAGAACCCGGCATCATCGGAGCAGACGGCTCAGCGCCTGCTCGATGTACTAAGAGCTATGGTCTAAAACCATTTAAAAGCGTCGGCGCCAACTAATGCCGACGCTTGCTTGTCGCCCTATTCCGGGTTCAAACGAGCGCCCACTGCCCTGATTCACTACAACCGCACTGACGTACTCTTTGTCGGTGATATTGTCGACCCGGGCCCATACGTCTAATTCGCTGTTTGTCCATTGCCACTCGCGGCTCACCGCAAAATTCCAGGTGGTATAAGAGGGTGCGAACGTGTCGTTGGCATCATTAACCGGGGTATCGTCACGATACTGACCTGAAACTTGAACGAGCCATTGTTCGGTTGGCTGCCAGTTTAAACGCAAATAGCCCTGACTTTCTGCGGCACCGGGCAGCTGATTACCTTGTAACGGACCTTCGCCAAATACCGCATCAATGTAGCTGTATGAGACCAGTAAGTTTAATTGCTGTGTCAGCGCACCGTTAATGGTTAGTTCGGCGCCCTCGCGAGAGGTCTCTGATGCATTTCGGTAGGTCGTTCTGCCGTCGGTTGACTGATCAACCAATATCTCGTTGTCGCTCTCAATACCGAAGAAAGCTAAGTGCAGGCGCCAGTCTCTTGGTAGTTGGTGCTTAATGCCCCATTCCCACTGGTCGTTGGTGGACGGCCCGAGCTCCTGGTTTAAACCCGACCCCTGATTCCGATAAGCCAGCTCGGTCAAGGTGGGTGTTTCAAAGCCTTGTCCTACGCTTAAGTAGGTAGCGGATGTCGGCAAAAACTGCCAGGTGAGAGAGGCTGCGGCGGTGGTTTCCTGAAACTCACTACTGCCGCTGTCATCAGCACCATCAAGCTCCGTAAAGTAGTCTTTAACGTCGTAGCTGATATCGCTGTAACGAACACCACCGGTTGCTGACCACTCAGCACTTAACTGCCATTGAAAGCGCAAGTAGGCCGACGCATTGTCTATCCAGTTAAACTCATCGCGGCGCAACTCACCCTTTTCACCATTGTCATTCACATAACCAAAACGATGATCCTGCTGTCGCTCAAGCTGCGCTCCCAATGTTGCTGACCAATTGCTACCGCGTTGACGCCAGCGCGCGTGCGCGCCTTCAAATTGCCGAGAGACATCAATGACCGCACCGGAGCTGGTGTAAACGCCTTGTTCATTAATATCGTCTCCAGCAAATGGCAGGAACTGCTCAATGTCACGGTCGCCCTGCCAAACAGAGACTAAACCTTCGCCGCTGTCGCGTTCATGAAACCAGCTTAAAGAGCCTTGTCGGTGATGAATGTCTTTGCGGGTATTAAAGTCGATAGCACGCTGCACGGTCTGTGTCGGATCTTCCCGCCAAGCTTCAGGCGTTAAAGCACTGGGGTCCTGCAGTAACGGCGCGTCATTATTGTCATAACGCAGAATAAACCGGTTTTGGTCGTCCCATTGATGATACCAGCGTACGGCCTGTTGCTGGCGCTCTGCTGAATTATGGCGACGTGGTCCGTCGGTCTGAAAGTCGGTTGCCATAAGCTGCAGCTGCTTGGTGTCTGTTGCCCATTGCGCATTGACACTGTAGCGTTGTGTGTCGTTTTCACTGAACTGACCGCCCCACTCTAATGCTGTTTCAGTGGGTTGGCGACTAAACCATTCAACCACTCCGCCCCCGGAGTTGCCGTAAAGAGTCGCCAATGGCCCACGGAGCACTTCTAATGAGTCAACATTGTCGAGGATGAAACTCGATGTTTGCGCCTGTCCATCGGGCATAGATAATGGAATACCATCGACATTCAGTTGCAAGCCACGCACACCAAAAGCAGCTCTGGATCCGAACCCCCGAACCACTAAGCGGGCGTCCTGTGCGTAGTTATAACGATTATCGGCCTGAATACCTGCCACACCGGCTAAGGCATCGCCAGCATCAATGTTCATCGATGGCAGTGTATTCTCGACGTTCACCCGGTCGATACTCGCCGCCGTTGTCAGCCAGGGCGTTTCGCTCTCTGTTGCCGTCACGACAACGGTTTCGTCCACTTCGGCGGACTGCACAACGAAAGAGGCCGCCAGTAAAGGCAGACCCGTGTAAGTCAATTTTCTAAATACCGCTGAATACAACATCGTTAATCTGCCGGTTTAATTTGAATGATTGAACCATTGGACTCGTCAGTCAGTAAATACAGATAACCGTCCGGCCCTTGATTAATGTCACGAATACGCGCATCAACAGCATCCTCGAACAGGCGCTCTTCATGCATCATTCGGCCTTCGTACAAGTCTAACCGAGCCACTAACGAGCTTTTCAGTGCCGCCACGAAAAAGTCACCTTTCCACTCAGGGAAAGCGTCGCCAGTGTAAAAAGTTGCGCCAGCGGTAGCAATCGACGGTACCCAGTAATAAAACGGTTGTTCCATACCTTCTTTCACTGCGTCTTCACTAATAATGGCACCGCCGTAGTCAACACCATAAGTAATTTCTGGCCAGCCATAGTTCTTGCCGGCTTCAGGAATATTCACTTCATCGCCGCCTTGCGGGCCATGCTCTACTGTCCATAATTCGCCCGTGTCAGGGTGAATGTCTGCACCTTGGACATTGCGGTGACCGTAAGACCAAATTTCGTCTAAGGCGTTATCTTCACCAACAAAGGGGTTGTCTTCAGGAATACTGCCGTCGGGCCAAATGCGTACGACTTTACCGTGGTGGTTGCCCAGTGTTTGGGCATCATCCATACGTGAATAGCGGTCACCCAAAGTAACGAACAGGTGTCCTTCAGGCGAGAACACCAAACGCGAACCAAAGTGTGCGTTGCTTTCATATTTCGGAGCCTGACGGAAAACCACTTCTTTATTGGTAAAAGCTTTATCGACCAGTTTCGCTCTCATAACGGCTGTGCTGTTACCTTTGCCACCGTCTTGCGCCGGCTCTGAATAACTAATATAAACCCATTGGTTTTCATCGAAGTCAGGGTCAACGGTGACATCCAGTAAACCGCCCTGGCTTTTTGCAACAACCTCAGGCACACCACTTATCTTTTCCCGATACTTACCGTTTTCTGACACCCAGTAAAGATCACCCGAGCGCTCGGTGACTAAGACACTGTTGTCTGGCAAAAACGTCATGCCCCACGGGTTAGTGAAGCCATCCGCAAAGGTGGAAACGGTGACTTTATGACGCTCTGTTTCGACGGTGTCGGCGACTGCAGTCATGCTGGCAGAAGCCGCCAGAAGTGCGGTTAATACGAGTTTTCGGTTAAACATAAGGGTCTCCTTTGTTTTTCATTATCTTCAGTATACGTCATTCATTGAAATTTTGATGACTCTTGGCTTGATCTGTTTATGGCTTTAGTCGTTAATAGACGTATTAACTTTCAAAATAAGTGCGAATGGAATGAGCGAAAAGCTTTTTGGTACGGACTCTCTTCTGGTGTTAGCGCAATGGTTAGCGGCCATTTTTGTTCTTCTTATTATCACGCTGATAGTATCCGTTGGTGTGATGTATGTGGTGGATAAAACTCAGAATAAGCACACGATTCGACGTAATTATCCTGTTGTCGGCCGTTTTCGTTATATTTTTGAGCGCATGGGCGAGTTTATGCGCCAGTATTTTTTCGCGATGGATCGCGAAGAAATGCCGTTTAACCGGGCGCAGCGGAGTTGGGTCTACCGCGCGGCGAAAAACGCTGACAGAAACGTTGCTTTCGGGTCTACCCGAGATTTAACTCGTACCGGCACCATTATTTTCAGTAACGCGCCCTATCCGCCTCTTGCAGAGCAAGCGGCCGCTCCCGAGCCTGTGCTTATTGGGCCGTACTGTGAAACACCCTATTCCCCCATTTCCTATTTTCATATTTCAGGTATGAGCTACGGTGCCTTGTCGCCGGTGGCGGTTAAGTCATTGTCGCAAGGAGCGGCTAAGGCGGGTTGCTGGATGAATACTGGCGAAGGTGGTTTATCGCCTTACCACCTTATGGGTCATTGCGACATAGTATTCCAAATGGGCACCGCGAAGTTTGGGGTGAGAGATAAAGAAGGTCGATTGGATGAAAACCGTTTGGCGGAACTTGGCCGTCACGACAACGTAAAAATGTTTGAAATAAAACTGAGCCAGGGCGCTAAGCCGGGTAAAGGCGGCATTTTACCGGGCGTCAAAGTGAATGAGGAAATTGCGCAAATTCGTGGCATCGAAGTCGGTAAAGACGCTATTAGCCCCAACCGCCATCCAGAGATCAGTAATAACGAAGAGCTGCTCGACTTTATAGATAAGGTTCGGCGTATTACCGGCAAACCCACGGGCTTTAAGTTCGTGATGGGCGATCCGAGCTGGATAGATGAACTCATAGACTCAATTTTAACACGCGGCGTTGAGTCAGCACCGGATTTTATTACGCTCGACAGTGCTGACGGAGGCACTGGTGCTGCACCACAACCATTGATGGACTACGTCGGTTTAAAAGTGTCAGAAAGCCTGCCGGTGTTAATAGATAAGCTCACGGAAGCGGGTTTACATGGGCGGGTTCGAGTGGTTGTCTCAGGTAAAATGATAACCCCGGCTGATGTCGCCTGGGCTATTGCAATGGGGGCTGACTTTGTCACATCTGCGCGGGGCTTTATGTTCTCCCTGGGCTGTATACAAGCCATGCAGTGTAACAAAAACACTTGCCCGACCGGGGTTACGACGGACGATCCTAAATTGATGAAAGGGCTCGATCCAACTGATAAATGCGAGCGTGTGGCGAACTATCATAAGTACATGGAATACGGGGTGAATATTATTGCGCATTCCTGTGGCGTCACCGATCCGCGCCAGCTTAACCGACGCTACGCCCGGGTTATAAAGCCGGACGGCGAGAGTATCAGTTTGGCAGAGCGATACCCTCTGCCGCCGGCAAGAAGACGCTAACCGCTTGCGGTTAGCGCAAGGTATTAATTGGCAGTAGTTGGGCTATTTCCTCTGCAACTTTGCGGAATGTCTGACGGCGACTGGTGGTTGGGCGGTATACCAAGCCAATATCACGAGACGCCTCTTGCCCGGTCGGTTTTAACGGCACCAAATCCGTGTTACTGAGAATACCCTGATCGATCGCCATTTGCGGAATAAAAGTCGCGCCTAAACGGGCGTCCGCCATTTGCACCAGGCTGTGTAAGCTGGTGGCGGTAAACGGGTTCATTTTTATGGAATCGGTTAACTGGCATGCAGCTACTGCGTGACCGGTCATGCAATGCTCTTTTTCCAGTAAAAAGATGCTTCTGTCCGGAAGCTTGTCGTAGTCAACCGGCTCACCAAGGTTGTCTGCCAACTCTTTATGCACAACCAGCTTAAACGGGTCGCGACCCAGTACCCATTTCTGATTGCCCTGAATGTCCATGGGCAACGCCAGCAGTAAAATATCGAGCTCGCCGTTTTTAAGGCGAAGCAGTAGGTTTTGCGTGGTGTCCTCGGAAATCTGCAACAGCAATTTCGGGTAGGCGTCCTGCAATTGTTTGCTTAACTGACCAATGATAAAAGGTGCGATAGTGGGTATAACGCCTAAACGCAAGGGGCCTTCCATAACATTGCCCTGCCCCTGGGCATAGTGGCTTAACTCTTCAGCGGCACTTAAAATTTGCCGTGCACGCTCGACAATTTCTTCACCTAATGCCGTAAACAAAAACGACTTGTGGTCACGTTCAATAAGCTGGCAGCCCAATTGCTCTTCTAAGTTTTGAATACCGCTACTTAACGTTGACTGACTGACATTACATTCAGCCGCCGCGCGATTGAAGTTTTGCTCTTGATGCAACGCCAGCAAATAACTGAGGTTTTTTAAACTGGGTAATTTGCTCATGGTTTTCCCTTTGCAACGAACTTAATTGGTATTTCCGATTATCATAATTCGTTTTATTCGTTTTATCCAATCTGTCTCCATCCGTACACTAGCTCTCGACTCGTTAAGGAACGAATAGATTTAAATCCCAATCAAGGAGACACTTTATGTTAACAGTAGGTGATAAATTACCAGAATTCAGCGTTGTTGCAGCGAAACCTAAGTTCAACATGCCTGAAGAAAACGGCGAAAGCGCGTTCGAAACCATCGACAACAGCAGCTTTGCCGGGAAATGGAAAATTATTTTCTTCTACCCAAAAGACTTCACTTTTGTTTGCCCAACCGAAATTGTTGAGTTCGCAAAACTGAACGAAGACTTCGCAGACCGTGACGCGGTTGTTATGGGCGGCAGCACCGACAACGAATTTGTGAAATTAGCATGGCGTCGCGAGCACCCGGATCTTGACCGTCTGAATCAGTATTCTTTTGCGGACAACGGCTCTCTAGTCGACGGCCTGGGCGTACGTGACAAAGAAGAAAACGTCACTTTGCGTGCAACTTTTGTTGTTGACCCGCACAACGTGATTCAACACGTATCGGTCAACAACCTGAACGTGGGTCGTAACCCAGCAGAAATTCTGCGTATTTTAGACGGTTTACAAACTGACGAACTGTGCCCATGTAACCGCGCAGTTGGTGGCGACACGCTTTAATAAGGAGTTAATCCATGTCAATTGCCGATTATAAGCAGTTACTCGGTGACCACAGCAAGGATACCAAGCTGAACCTGTCGAGTTTGTTCTCGAATGTGGAAGCGTCAGGCTTAACGGCTGACCAGTTCTACGGAACAGCGCTTTCTTTGGTGTACAGCTTGGCGGATAACGAACTTATCGAAGCTGTGGAGGAAGAAGCCGAAGGTAAAATCGAAGACAATGTGAAGACAGCGGCAAAAACCGCAGCGTCTTTAATGGCCATGAACAACGTGTATTACCGGTTCCTGCACTTATCGAGTGATAAGCAGTTTGGCAAAATGCCAGCCGGTCTGCGCATGAACGCAATGGCTAACCCGGGTGTTGATAAAGCCGATTTTGAGCTTTTCTCACTGGCAGTGTCAGCACTGAACGGATGTGGAATGTGCATTGACTCGCACGTGCAAACGTTGCTGAAACACGACGTAACAGCACAAGCGATTCAATCATCCATTAAGTTGGCGGCGGTACTTAATGCAGCTTTGACTGCACGCAAACTGTCGTAAACCCTCTTGGGGCTCCCCTTTGCCCCATGCAACGCTTGCCCGCACTGTCATGGTGCGGGCTTTTTTATGTTCGTTTGGTTGCTCTGTTGGTTTTGTCCTAAGCTTAAAACAAAGGCAAAGGAGGAATTATGCAAGGCATTAATGCTGACCGCTTAAAAAAATCTGTCCTGGAATTATCCAATATTGGTTATAACGACAATGACCACGGTGTGTATCGGTGGGGCTTTACTGACGCCGATATGGAAGCCCGAAAGTGGATGATGGAACAGGCCAAAGCCGAGGGTTTTGAAACTTTTATGGACGGTGCCGGCAATGTTTTTTTCGGCATCGGCGACTTTACCCAAAAGCCGGCTGTACTAACCGGGTCTCATCTCGATACTGTTCCCGCTGGTGGTATTTTTGATGGTGCCTTGGGCGTGCTTGCCGGATTCGAAGTTTTGCGCTCGATCAAAGAAAACGATATTAAATTGAAGCATCCTGTCTGGGTAGTCGGTACAGCCGAAGAAGAAGGTCGATTTGGTGGTATGATGGGCTCGCAGGCAATAGCGGGCGTTATAAACCCAGACTGGTTAATGTCAGCGCACGATGCCGATAATGTGTATTTAAAAGACGCGATGGCGGCGCACGGTATGAATGTCATGGATGTGCTTGATGCAGCCTGGCCACCGGAGCGACTTAAAGCGTTTTATGAGCTGCATATTGAGCAAGGGCCGGTGTTGTTCCAAAAGGAAATAACCATTGGTGCTGTGGAAGGCATATCCGGTGTTTTCAAATGGATAGTGCACTTGAAAGGCAAAGCGGATCACGCCGGTACGGCGCCTATGAATATGCGCAGTGATGCGTTTATGGGATTGGCGGATTTTGCCCATGAAATTGACCGGATTATTGCCGAGGATGGCACCGATAAAACCCGAATTACCGTGGGTAAAGTCGACTTAAAACCCGGCAGCCCCCATACCGTGCCGGGTGAAGCTATATTCACCATAGTCGGCCGTGATATGAGTAACGATGTGATGAAAGAGCTGGCTGACTCATGCAACAAAGCTTTGTCAGCCATTGCGCGTAAACATCGGCTGAAGTTTGAGTATGAGCAAGTGAGTTGGCTGAACCCTAAAGACTGTTCAACGGCACTGACTCAGAAAATTTTAGATAAGGCCAAAGCACGTAAGTATTCGTGTTTGAAAATGCCCAGTGGTGCTGGTCACGATACACAGTTTTTGGCGGAATTAACCGATGCCGGGCTTATTTTTATACCGTCTGTTAATGGTGTCAGCCATGCGCCCGACGAGTGGTCGCATTGGCATGATGTGGAAGCAGGTTGTAACATACTTTTTGATTGTATAATTGATTCAGCTCAGTGAGCTGCGCAGGGCAGTATGATCCGTTATACTAGGCGCACCTCGCTGTGACACTAAGTGGTATTGTTCATGGAACAAAAGCAAAAGATAACGGTTCAGTCTGCGGACAAAGTTAAAATCCAGCGCCCCGACGGACAAAAGCACAACAACAATTACTCTCCCCGCAGCCGCATTTATGTGCGTAGCGTAAAAGGTGCTCTAGAGTACTTCAGGCGCAGCTTTGGTTTTATTCTCCTGGGCGTATTTGCTTTGTTGCCCTGGCTCACTTATCAGGGTGAGCAGGCTATTTTGCTTGATATTATGGAGCAACGCTTCCGAATTTATGGACTGACCCTGTGGCCTCAGGATTTCACCGTAGTTGCCTGGTTTTCCATTGTCGCGGCGGTTGCTCTGTTTTTTGTAACGACGATATTTGGCCGAGTCTGGTGTGGCTTTATGTGCCCGCAAACCACCTGGACCTTTATTTTCATGTGGTTTGAAAAGAAGTTTGAAGGGCCGCGAAATAAGCGTATTAAGCTTGATGAACGAAAAATGGATTTCGACAAACTGTGGCGCAAAACCGCTAAGCAGGTAAGTTGGGTCCTGGTCGCTTTATTGACCTCTATGACCTTTGTCGGCTACTTTACCGATATTCGTGAACTCTTTATTAATTTCTTCACATTAGACGCCGGCTTTTGGGCTACGTTCAGCGTGCTCTTCTTTACCTTCTGTACCTACGGAAACGCCGGTTATATGCGCGAAATTATGTGTACGCACATGTGCCCTTACGCGCGCTTTCAGTCCGCTATGTTCGATAAAGACACTTACACAGTCTCTTACGATGCCGAACGCGGTGAACCGCGCGGTCCTCGCTCGCGAAAAGCGGATCCTGCCGAAAAAGGTTTGGGCCATTGTATCGACTGTTATATGTGTGTGCAGGTTTGCCCCACAGGTATCGATATCCGTAACGGGCTCCAGTACGAGTGTATAGATTGCGGGGCTTGTATCGATGCCTGTAATGACGTTATGGACAAAATGAATTACCCACGCGGCCTCATCCGTTTCACCACAGAACGTAACCTGGCGGCAAAAGAGAAAAAGCAGAAGACCAACCCGTGGCGCATGAAAAGTATTGGTTACTTTATTATGTTGCTGGCGGTAAGTGCTGTCTTGATATGGGATGTAGCGACGCGTATTCCATTGGAAGTCGATGTGCTTCGTGACCGTAATCAGTTGTATCGTGAGAACATTGAAGGTCAAATTGAAAACGTCTTCACCCTTAAGTTAGTGAATAAATCGCAGCAAGACCAGACATACCGAATAGAAGTCAAAGGTTTTGAACAGTTCGAACTTATTGGAGAAACGACGAAAGATGTTTCTGCCGGTGAAGTGGGCACAATGCCGGTGACCTTAGCGGTACCTCCGACTTTATTAGATGGCCAGGTGACAGAGTTTTACTTTGTGGTGACAGCCGTTGATAATGCGGACATCACAACTGAGCACCAAAGCCGTTTCTTATATGAGTAATTTACTGGATCATTCGTCAGACTTTGCATTTCAGGGTCTGACGCCAGATATTGTTGTTAATGCGCTGGAATCTGTCGGACTGTATCCTGCTTCGGGATTGCTGGCGCTTAACAGCTATGAAAATCGCGTGTATCAATTCACCGACGATGACCGCAAACGCTACGTCGCGAAATTCTACCGTCCCAGCCGTTGGACCACAGAACAAATACAAGAAGAGTTAAGTTTTGTTGAAGAGCTGGCGCAAGCGGAAGTGCCTGCTGTGTCAGCTTTGGAGCTACAAGGCCAGCGCCTGCATGAATTCGACGGCTATCGCTTTTGCGTCTACCCAAGTGTTGGTGGACGCGCTTTTGAGCCTAATGACTTAGATGAGTTAGAGCGGCTGGGTCGCCAAATTGGCCGAATGCATGCGGTTGCAAAAGCCGGACGTTTCGAAAGCCGTGAAACAATAACTTATGACGGCTTCGTTGCGCAGTCAGTGGTTGAGCTGAAGCAGTCTGAGTTGCTGCCCGCAGAGTTAAAAAACGCTTTTTTTGCCATTTTAGACCCGTTAGCAGAGCGTCTAAAAAGCACCCCTTTAAATCAATTTGAGTTTCAGCGCTTGCATGGTGACTGTCATATCGGCAATATTCTTCAGTACGATGACAAACTGACTTTTGTCGACTTCGATGATTGTCGCTCTGGCCCGGCGGTGCAGGATCTCTGGATGATGTTGAGCGGACCTAAAGAAGAGCAGACGCTGCAACTCGATGCGTTAGTCTGTGGCTATGAAGATTTTTGCGATTTTGACACCGAACAAGTGGTTTTAATTGAACCTTTGCGCAGTTTCAGAATCATTCAATATATGGCATGGTTGTCGCGGCGTTGGCAAGACAGTGCATTTCAGCGGGCATTTCCGTGGTTTGCGGAGAGCCGTTATTGGGAGCAGCAAATTCTTGCGCTCAAAGAACAACTGGCGGGGCTTGACGATGCGCCGCTGAACCTTGGTTTTAACGGATAATTTTAATAGATAACAGGAAGACGTAATGAAAAATTGGTTAGTCAGTATTATTGGTTCTTTATTGTTAGTGGTTGGTGTCGCTCAGGCTCAGGACTTTGAGGAAGGCGTGCACTACGAAGTGATTGCAGACGAAGCGACCAGCAAGCCTGAAATTACAGAATTCTTCTCGTTTTACTGTGTGCATTGCTACCGCTTTGAACCTATCGCTAAAGAGATGAAGTCAGAATATCCAAATGCGTTTCAAAAAGCCCACGTGTCTTTTATCAGCCCGCGCGGTAATGTCGGCGAGGAAATGACTCAGGCGTTTGTGGTAGCGGAAAAGCTGGGTAAAAGCGACGAATTGTCAGTCGCTATTTTTGATTACAACTTCAACAAGAATAATATGCTGACCAGCAAAGAAGACATTCGTAACGTATTTATTGTGAACGGTGTTTCTGGCGAAGAGTTTGATAAGGCAATGAAAAGCTTCACGGTAAGAACGGCTGCCGCGAGAATGGATCGCCGAGCGACTAATTTAGGTGTTAATGCAACTCCAACTTTTATCGTTAATGGTAAGTATAAAATGCTGCCACAGGGCTTCCGTGACAGTGATGACTTTGCCGGTGACTTTACGGATCTGGCAGGCTACTTATTAGAGAAGTAACCTGCCTGGACAGTAAGAAGCTTTAAGGGTTGTACTTACAATAAGCGCCTTATTCATTTTTGGAGAAGGCGTTTTGATTATTAAGGTACTGATAATTCCGTAAGCCAAACTCCGGTAATACGCTGTACAAGTGCTCAATAATAGAGCTTTGAATCGCTTCGTATTTGGTCCATTCTGTGTCGCTCGAGAAGGCATAAATCTCTAAAGGTATGCCTGCTGCAGTAGGTTGCATTAGTCGGGTCATGCAAGTTAAATCCTGACGTACTTTCGGATGATTCTTCAAATACTGATCAGCAAAAATTCGAAATGCCGTTAGGTTACTGACCGGCTTTTCTAAATCGTTTTCTTTAAGCCATTCATCCACCGACTTCCCAAAATACGTATCAACTATCTTCTCCAGCTCATCGTCAGACAGTAGTTTTGAGCTATCCAGATCAATCATCAGGGAACGTTTCATGCGGCGCCCGCCTGTTTCTATCATGCCTTGCCAGTTCTTGAAGGACTGATTAATCAGCACATAGGTTGGCAGGTACACAATGGTTTTATCCCAGTTTTCGACTTTAAGCGTAATAAGCCCGACTTCTTGTATGGTGCCATCAACATTGTGATCAGGCAGCTCTATCCAGTCGCCTATTGCAACCATGCGGTTAGTGGCAAGCTGAACACCAGCGACAAAGCCCATCAGTGTGTCTTTGAACACCACCATGAGTATGGCGGTCATGGCACCAAAGCCGCTGAGCAAGTACATGGGCGACTTATTCATGATAATAGCCACAGTGATAATGATGGCCATTAATACCAAGACCAATTTCACAACCTGAATAACGCCGGTTATAGGCACATCTCGCGCTTTTGGTGTGTAGTCGTAGGCGATGGATACAAAGTTAGCAATAGACGTCAGAATACTGGTGATAACCCAGGTAAGATAAATGCCGACAGCCGTTCGCAGGGGTGACTGCCAGCTTTCGAAGTCGCCGGTGAACAACACCGGAATAAAGCTATTAATAATAACAACCGGTGCTAAGTTGGCGCAGCGTTTGAAAAAACCACTGTCTACTAATGCCCGATACCAACGCTCTGGGGCGCGGCGCAGTGCACGTTCAATCGCATGGTCGAATACCCAACGGGCAATGACGTAAGTGATATAGCTTGCGACTAATATAATGGTGACACCGATGACCAAGCTGAGCTCCTGCAAATTGCTCTCGATGCCCATACTTTCCAGCCACTGCCTTACAAACTTAAAGTTCATGGCAACGCTCCTTATCGGGTTTCCGTGATGGTTTTACGGATATCATTAATGGTTTGATCTTTCTCGTGCCAACGCAAGTTCAGCCAGTTTTGAAAGTGCTCTTTGAACTTCGGATCATTAGCGTAGTCGCCAATTAAGTCCGCCGTAACTGGCAGCGTTTTGATATCCACGTAAACGTTTTTGAGTCGTCCGCTGAGTAAATGCCAAACAACGGGGCGCGAATCGTTACCCGGATATACAATAGTGATGTCCAAAATAGCCTCAAACTGTTCTCCCATTATTTGCATGGAAAAAGCTGTTCCACCTGCTTTTGGAGGCAATAAATTTTTAAACGGGCTGTTCTTTTTCTTATGCTTTTCCGGCGTAAAGCGAGTGCCCTCACAAAAATTAACGACCGTTGTCGGAATATGTCGGAATTTAGCGCATGAGCGTGTGGTTGTGGCGATATCCTTGCCTTTTAGGTGAGGCTTTTTCTGTATCAAGTCTTTTGAATAACGCTTCATAAAAGGCATATCTAAAACCCAGCATCCCCATCCGACAATGGGTATCCACATAAGTTGAGATTTTAAGAAAAAGCGAGGCGTCGGCATATGGCGGCGGGTTAAGTGCATTAACACAAGAACATCCACCCAGCTGCGATGATTCGCCATGACCATATACCAGCCGTTTTCGTGGAGATCTAAGTCACCTTTTATATGCCATTCCATGCGTTGAGTCAGCTGGAACATCATTGACATGCAATAAGCCCAGGCGCGGAATAGTCCGTTAGCGGCGGCTGAACACAAGCGTTGAGTTGCAGGAAAAGGCAGAAGAATTTTGAAAACACCGACACCAATAATCAAAACGCCGATAATAGCGGTTGTGATAACTCCCCACAGTAAGTGAGCGATGACTTTGAAGGGAATAAGTAACGATGTCAGCATATTTCCTGGTGCCTTCCTAAAAGTAAATAGTTACAGAAATAATAACTTAAGCCGTGCTTTATGTCTGTTGCGAAAGGGTAAAAAATAATGATACTGTACAAATATACAGTATTGGAGGGCAGTATGCAGCCAAATCTACAGCGACTGATAGAAAAAGGGGTTGTTTGGCAGGGGCAGACAAAAGCGCCTCAAGCTGACCATTACATAAAAACAGGCTTTTCCAAGCTTGATGAGCTGTTAGGTGGTGGTTGGCAAACTCCCGGGTTGCATGAATGGCAGTTAGAGACGTCTTTTTCAGAGCAGCGGTTGTTATTGCCGCTTGCGCAACAAGCTATTGAACAGGGGCTTGCAGTGTTTTGGGTAAACCCGCCTGCGCAGTTGTCTGCCGCCAGTCTGCATTATCATGACTTAGCCGATGCTATGCATGTTGTGGTTGAGGCCAAAGCAAGTGATGCCTGCTGGGCTCTTGAGCAGATATTACAGACCAAAAACACTATGGCGTTTGCCTGGCTTCCGCAAAAAGAAACGACATCTCCGAAAGTCCGACGCTGGTATAAAGCGGCGGAGTCCGGGCAAATGGGCATCGTTATTAGCGGTTTTAGCGATCACCCGGAGGCCCGACCTTATAGTAACCGGTTAAAAATACGTTTAACGGAAAATGGATTAGCTCTGGATATTTTAAAGCGCAAGTCCGGATGGCCTGTTGAGAATATAGAGCTGAGCTAATGTGGTTATATTGTCACTTTCCGCAGTTGCTGTTAGATAGCCTGTTAAGAGCACAGCCCGAGTTTGAGAAACAGGCGGTTGCGCTTTATCAGGTTCAAAACGGACAGTCACTTATTGAGCAAAGTAATCAAGTTGCTCAGCAGGCGGGAGTTAGTCAGGGTATTGCCAGTGTTATGGCTATAGCTCTCTGCGAAGACTTAAAGCTAAAAGAGTACAGTGTGGCAAAAGAAGAAAGGCTTCTTTGTGGCGTAGCTGACCATTTGTACCAGTGGGCGGCCAAATTGGTATTAGAGCCGCCGCAGGGCCTATACATAGAGCTCGATACTCTCGAAAAGTTGTACGGTGGGTTGTCGAATACGGTGAAAACGTTGCATTTGGCGGTAAAACAACTGAACGTGAGATCGCAGCTGGCGGTGGCTAACAATGCGTTAGCAGCGAAAGTGCTGGCTGAAGCCGATGCCCCGCTGACAATGAATGACGAAAAAACCTGTCACCAGTTAAAAAGTCTATCCATAAAAAGTAGCGGACTGCCGGACAAAGTCGTTCGAGACTCACTATCTGCAGGCATTTTCTCTATTGGTGATTTACTGGACATACCGGTTAGTGACATTGGCCGGCAACTTGGAAAAGAAGCTCTGTTTTATATACAAGAGTTAAAAGGTGAGTTGAAAACGCAGCGAGCGAGTGACTTTTATCAGCCGTCCGAGCGATTTTTTCAGCACGTCGACTTAGTTTCCGAGGTATCTAATTGGCAGGGCTTACGCTTTCCTATGAAACGGCTGCTTAATGAATTAGAGAGCTTTTTATATCAACGCCAAAAAGTTGTGCAGTATATCAAGTTTCAGCTGTACCAGCGCGATAAAAGTTGTTCAGAGGTTAGGGTTGCGACAGCAAGCCCCAGTTGGCGCGCGCAAAGTTTTTGGTCATTACTGCAGTTAAAAATGGAGCAAGCTCCTTTAAGCGCGCCTGTTTTAGAAGTGTCTCTTCAGGCATCAGACTTTTCTTCATTGTCGGTAAAAACAAGCCACTTTTTTCATGATGCAAAAGACACCCAGGGCCTGTTTCCTCTCATTGGAAAATTACAGGTGAAGCTTGGCAAAAATGCGGTTTATACCCCGGCAGTGAGCGATGATCCCAGACCCGGTATTAATGAATACAAACAACCGCCCTGCCGTTTCGGCGGTTTCTCCGTCAAGCCTGTTAAGCGCCCTTTATGGCTAAATCACCCTGAACCGGTCAACTTGGATGAATGGTCTTTAAGCGACGGCCCGGAGCGAAAGCGTTGCGGATGGTGGGACAACCAACCAATAGAGCGAGACTACTGGATAGCAACGGACAGTAAGCATCGCAAAGGTTGGCTTTTTTATGAGTCCGGCCAGTGGTATTTGCAGGGATGGTTTAGCTGATCTGGCTTCACACCCAGTCAGCCTGAGGTCTTATGATGGCATTTGCAGAGTTACACGCACTCAGTCATTACAGCTTTCTGCGCTCAGCGGCTGCGCCAGAGGAGTTGGTATGCAGAGCAGGAAAGCTAGGCTACTCGGCTATAGCCATTACCGACGAATGCTCGGTTGCAGGAGTTGTTAAAGCCTATGAAGAGGCTAAGCAGCGCGATATTAAGCTCATTATAGGCAGTGAGTTTCATATTACTGATTACGGCATTTTTGTCGTACTGGCTCCAACGCGAGACGCCTATGCTGAATTGAGCCAGAAAATTACTGAATTTCGTGGGCGCTCGAAAAAAGGCAGTTACCAGGCGAATATTGAGGACTTTTTCACGGGTTTTGCGGGCTGTTTTTTGTTGTGGCTTCCGGATTTTCAGCAATCTCAACTCGTGGCTGTTGGCAAAAAGCTTTGCCATGTTTGGCATTCGCGATTTTGGCTATTGTACGAAAGGCATTACCAGGCTGATGACAGCGAGACATTCAATGCAATCGTCGAGCTTAACAAAGCATTAAAAGCCAGGGTAGTTTGTGCCGGTGGCGTACGTATGGCAGCAAAGCAGCAACAACCATTGTTTGACACCATGAGCGCTATACGCGAAGGCCATAGTTTGTATGAAAACAGTGGTGTCGCAAGCGATAACGCAGAGCGTCATTTACGAAGTTTGCAGGAGCTAAAGCAGTGCTATCCGGAAGCGTGGCTGAATGAGTCAAGCAATATAGCCAATCAGTGTCATTTTTGCTTATCAGAGCTTCGTTATGAGTACCCGGCGGAACTCACGCCGAAAGGCATGTCCGCTACGGCGTATTTACGGCAATTAACCGAAGACGGCGCGCGGTGGCGTTACCCAACAGGCATTCCTGCGAGTGTTAAAGCTCAGTATGAAAAAGAACTGAAGCTTATACAGGAAATGCAGTACGAAGCGTTTTTCCTAACTATCTATGACTTGGTTCAATTTGCCAACAGCCAGGGCATTTTGTATCAGGGGCGAGGCTCAGCGGCGAATTCGGTGGTGTGTTTTTGCTTAGGTATTACCGCGGTTAACCCTTCGCAAATAGAAGTGTTGTTTGAGCGATTTATTTCGAAAGAGCGTAATGAGCCGCCAGATATTGATGTCGACTTTGAGCACGAACGTCGCGAAGAGATCATTCAATACATTTATAAAAAGTACACTCGAAAACGAGCGGCACTGGCAGCAACGGTGATCACTTATCGCTTTAAAAGCGCCTTTCGTGATGTCGGAAAGGTGCTGGGATTTTCTGAGCAACAGTTACAGTTTTATAGCCAGAACTTAGATACCCGAGATAAGGAAGACAGTTGGCAACAACAGTTGATGCAGCAACACCCAAACGTATTTGGGTCTAAAAAAGGACAACTGCTACTCTTGCTTGTCGAGCAGTTAAAAGGAGCGCCGCGACATTTATCTCAGCATGTTGGCGGCTTTGTTATTGCGTCCGACGAGGTTGCCCGGCTGGTTCCGGTGGAAAATGCATCGATGTCTGAGCGCACCGTTATTCAATGGGATAAAACCGATTTAGAAACACTGGGTCTGCTTAAGGTCGATGTGCTGGCGCTGGGAATGCTGACAGCACTACGTAAAATGCTTGCGTTAGTGAACGAGAAAGGCACAAATAACGGTAAGTCATTAACCCTTGCAAATATCCCTCAGGAAGACCAAACCGTTTATAAGCAGCTTCACCAAGCTGACCCTATGGGTATTTTCCAAATTGAGTCGCGGGCGCAAATGACCATGCTGCCAAGGCTAAAACCCAAAACGTTTTATGATCTGGTTATTCAAATTGCTATTGTCAGACCCGGGCCTATTCAAGGCGACATGGTTCACCCCTATTTACGGCGCCGAGATGGCTTGGAAAATGTGGACTATCCCAGCGAAGAAGTTCAATCGGTACTGAAGCGTACTCTAGGCGTGCCAATATTTCAGGAGCAGGTTATAAAACTGGCAATGGTTGCAGCTGGGTTTACTGGTGGAGAGGCCGACCAATTACGACGAGCCATGGCATCCTGGGGTAAGCGGGGTCAGTTAACGCACTTCGAGCATAAACTAATAAAAGGAATGCGGGAGCGAGGCTATACGCAGGACTTTGCAGAGCGCTTATTTCGGCAAATTTGTGGTTTCGGGCAGTACGGCTTCCCGGAATCCCATTCTGCCAGCTTTGCGAATCTTGCCTATGCGTCAGCTTGGTTTAAAACGCACTATCCTGCTGCATTTTATGTCGGTTTACTGAATAGCTTACCGATGGGGTTCTATTCTGCCTCTCAACTGGTTCAGGACGGACAGCGGCACAATGTCGAATTTTTACCTGCTGATATTAATAAGAGTAACTGGGACTATGAGTGGCTAAGCCAGGAGCCCAATGTTGTAAGAATAGGATTACGACAAATTAGGAGCTTGTCAGAAATACGCATAAAAGAGTCGTTAAAGCACAGACCTGAGGCAGGCTTTAACGGGCTGAAAGATTTAGAAGACGCAGGACTGAATAAGTTTGACATACAGGCGTTGGCAAAAGCAGATGCGTTACGAAGCCTTTTAGGACACCGATACCAAGCCCATTGGGAAAGCCTCAGTGAACGAGATAGCCAAATGCCGTTGTTCGCTCAGGTATCAGATCGCCCTGTTCGCCAGTTACAAGCGCCTCAGGAAGTCGAAGACATAAAAGCAGACTATGAAACACAGGGTCTCAGTTTAAGACGCCACCCTGTTACCTTATTACGAGCTCACTCAAAAGAGTTGAGTCGATGCGTTGTCGCAAAAGAATTAACCGACTGTCGCTCAGGACAGGTGTTATCCGTAGCTGGTTTAGTAACCTGTAGGCAGAGACCCGGAACAAGTAGTGGTGTTACATTTTTTACCCTGGAAGATGAAACGGGCAATATAAATGTGGTTGTTTGGGCGCATACGGCCAGACAATTCCGACAAGCTTATTTGACCAGCAAGTTACTTTGGGTGAAAGGTGTGGTCGAAATAAAGTCAGGTGTTGTTCATGTCATAGCTGGGAGGTTAAAAGACTTAACCCCCCTATTGGCTATTGAAAGAATCGAGAACCGTCGTTTTCATTAATATCAGGAAACGGGACTTACCTGCAGTAGGTAGTCGTCTTTTAAGTCTACGTAGTTTTGTGCTGACTGGCTGAGAAACGCAGACTCTCCTGTATTAAGTTTTCGTTTCTTTTCTATAGGGCTGCCAACATATAAGTAGCCGCTTTCCAGGCGTTTGCCCGGAGGTACCAAGCTCCCTGCCCCAATAATCACATCATCCTCGACAATAACATCATCCATAATAACGGCAGACATACCCACCAAAATGCGGTTACCCAGCTGGCACCCGTGAAGCATACAGTGATGACCGACGGTCACATCGTCACCAATGATAAGTGGATGCCCGTTAGGGTTTGATGGTGACTTTCGGGTAACATGTAATACGGTTCCGTCCTGAATGTTGGTTCTTTTGCCGATACTGATTGAGTTTACATCGCCTCGGGCGGCAACCATCGGCCAAACACTACTGTCGTCTCCGAGAGTGACATTTCCTACAATGACCGCGCTAGGATCTAAATAGACGCGCTCGCCAATAATAGGCTCATGTTCTTGATAACTGCGTAAGTCCGCCATATTGGGCTCCAACGTTAATAAAGAGTTACTCCTTTTATAGCAGATGATGTTGTGAAGATCATGCACCGCCTTATTCTGCACATAAAAACAGCGTGTTGCTGAAACTTTACGCAGTCAGTAAAAAAACAGTTAAAAAGGCATAAAAAGCGCTTGACGGAGCGAGTTAAATCTCTAAAATGCGCTCCACGTTCGAGGCAGGCAACGAAGCCGCCGAAAACCTAAGTTTTCTAAAACATCTTTTTTCAAAAAAGTATTGACGGAAAACACACGGTGTGTAGAATACGCACCTCTCGCAGCCAAGGCTGCTGAGAAACGCTCTTTAACAACTATATCAAGCCAAGCAAACTGTGTGGGCACTTGCAGAAGTTACGCAAAACAGAAATATGTA